>ERZ780139.87-NODE-87-length-87037-cov-5.480341_pt1 | contig 87037 bp, 87 predicted proteins | sample MGYA00511476_ERZ780139 | MGnify/ENA primary metagenome ERZ780139 (study PRJEB29588, sample SAMEA2158190) | human gut metagenome | biome: human gut; feature: human-associated habitat; material: faeces | place: Denmark | collected 2008/2010 ... | reverse complement strand
TTGAATGTGAACCTTTAATTTAAGTGCTTCGCAGCTTGAAATGCGAATCGTTAATTTCAGGGAGATAAGGCATTTATCTCCCTGTTTTGCTATATTATGGAGGAGGGAATATGGATTTTTATCGTATAAATGAGGAATACAATCAGTATCTCCAGAGGTATGAAAAAGAGAAAAGAGGAGTTACAAAGGTACCTAATATTAGATATACTGATCGAAATAAATTCGCTTTTGGTGCAGTTATGCAGGTCAATGGAATAAACTATTATGTGTCTGTATCTTCTTTTGACAAAAAGCAGGAAGCTAATATTTTGATCCGTGTACCGGGAGATGAAAAAGAAATTAAGGGGTCTTTACGGTTTAACTATATGATTCCTGTGCCAGAGGCATGTATTGAAAGACTGGTTATCAAAGAGGTAGAAGATGAAAAATACCGCTTGTTACTGAATAAGGAATATCAATTTTGCATGGACAATGCTGAGCGGATTCAAAAAAAAGCAAATAAAATATATGAAATGGTTACAACAAATCGAAAACAGAAATTAACTGACAATAGCTGTGCTTTTAGGATTTTAGAGCAGGGATATCGAGAATATATTGAGAATGTTTTAAGAACAAAGTGCTAATAAACATAATTGCATCACAGAGATTAGTACATAAAAAGAAGGTTGTGTTTAGGGTCTATTCAGTTTTCCGGCAGTCAATATGGGGCATATAACATTATTCATAGGAAATGCGAAAATAATCCATTATCTTTTTAAAATAATCCTGTGCGGACAGGCAGGTGTCCATCAAGTAACCGGGTTCTTTTTGCCAAGTTTGCAGTCCCCGGTAATAAAAGAGTTTAATTTCGTCTGTAATGATAAAAGGTACAATCTGATAGCGCAGACATTCTTTAAACAAAAGAAGTCTGCCGATTCTTCCGTTGCCATTCTGAAAAGGGTGGATTTTTTCAAATTGTACATGAAAATCAATCAGATCATGAAGCGTTTTTTGAGAAAGCTGATTATATTTTTTCAAAAGATGTCTTATTTTTTCTGTGACTTTTTCAGGAGATGTGGTTTCAATTCCACCCACTTCGTTAGGAAGTTTTTTATATTCACCTACGGCAAACCAATCTTTTCGGCTATCGCTGGTTCCATTTTTTAGTGTTTGATGAAGCTGTTTGATCAGTTTTTCAGACAAAGGTGTGGTTGCTTTATCAATCACCATATCAATACACTTGAAATGGTTAGCGGTTTCTACAATATCATCCACATTAAAGGTCTCATCCTTAGTTACGCCGATGGTATTTGTTTCAAAAATAAAGCGGGTCTGTTCCTTTGACAACCGGCTTCCTTCGATATGATTAGAATTATAGGTAAGTTCTATCTGCACCCGGTGGTAAATTCCACCTGACAGTTTTGTTTCTTTTTCTCGACGGAGAACTTCCAGGAGAGATATGGGTTTTATTTTATTTTTGGAAAGTCTATCTGGTTTGACAGCGTTTTCGGGAATTTTCCATGTTTTACCGGACAAAACAGCACCAGGGATTCGATCTGCAGCGCAGTAACCCCGCACAGACCGTTCAGAGACCCCCCATTTTTTTGCTGTATCTTTTACAGATAAATATTTCATAATCACCTTTCCCCCTTACATGTCCATGGAATTATCTGAATATAGTATACAGATTTATCGGCAAAATATCAATGCTTTTTAGACTTTTATTTTTGATATTTCTTGCCGATAAATGGAAAATAGTTTGAAGTACATGACAAAGAAATATACAGCACCATTGGTTATGTGATATAATCCAAGTATGATTCTGTATCTGGGGCAGACATCCCACCAAAATGTTCCAACTGCCAGAAGTACCCGATTTTACCGTATTGCTACGGAAAGTGGCAGAAAAAATTGGTGTTTCAAGACAGGCCGTCACAAAATGGGAAACGGGAACAGGAATACGATATTGACGGAAAGAAAAATTATGACATAGAGAATGAACTCATTGAATTATAATTAGTTTCAGAACTGCTAAAAAAGGAATTGCGACAAATGTAATGTTTGAAAAGCAGGGAAACAAAGCGGTAAACTTCTCAGACTCGGTGTGCGGATTTATGTTTTGAATTTAATCAGTGCAGGCCATCGGATATTAAAAGGCAAAAGGAGTCATTGTGGTTGGAAACCAATGTAAGGTGATTCGCAAGGTTACGGCTGCGGACAGGGAAAAATATCCGATATTCAAGGAATAAGCCGGAGTTGTGACAACACTTGTTAATTAAATAAAAATATGTTATGCTGAAAAAAATTTGATTGAAGTATTTATTGTTAAGGGGAGCAGTGATGAACATGAAATATAATCTGCCGGATCGTGTATTGAGAGAGCTTTCTTCTTTTGCACGGAAATATTCTGTCATGAAAATTGTACTGTTTGGTTCCCGTGCACGGGGGACAAATACTGAAAGAAGTGATATAGATATTGCGGTATATGGTGGAGAGTTTGACCAATTTTATTGGGAGGTTAAAGAAAATATACATTCCCTTCTGATGTTTGATATTATACAAGCAGATGCAGCAATTTCAGATGAATTGAAACAGGAAATAGAGAAGGATGGTGTTACAATTTATGAAAAAACTTGATAATTTTACAAATTGTCTTCTTGTATTGGCAAATGCGGATTTTAAACTTGCAGAAACAAACGACATATATCGTACGGGAATTATTGGACAATTTAATCTTACCTTTGAGCTTGCATGGAAAGCATTGCAGGAAATTATGAAGATGCATAGTGTGGAGGGCGCAGTTACAGGATCTCCTCGTGAAATTCTTCAGCTTGGTTATAAAGTTGGATTTGTCAATGACTCTGAGGTGTGGCTTCTCATGTTAAAAAAACGCAATACCTCTGTCCATATATACAATGAGGATGAGGTTAATGAAATGATTATGCTGATACGAGACAGTTTTATTCCAGCTTTTGTTGTTCTTAAGGATACGCTCATCAAGAAACTGGACGAAGTTGAAAGTGATTGGATGTAGGATAATTGGAAACTGTGGAGGTGCTGTTGTGGAGTTAAAGAGAGTTCATCAGGACTTCTCGGTCTGTCAGGTAAAAGACTATTCCTTCGTGAATTTTGAGTCACAATATTGTTTTATTGGAAAGACTGACGAAGAAAAATCACTTGTATGCATTACGAGTGAAGTTCCATCGAATACTATCCGGCGCGATGATGGATGGAAAGCCTTTCGTATTCAAGGCGTCTTGGATTTTTCACTGATTGGAATATTATCGAAAATTGCTGTGCTTTTGGCTGATAATGAGATTTCAATCTTTGCCGTATCCACGTATAATACAGATTATGTTTTGATAAAAAGGGAAAATTATCAGCGGGGATTGGAAATTCTGGAAGTTGCAGGGTACAAGATTGTAGATTGAGTAGTGTGATCATGCTGAGAGTTAAGGATTATTGAACAAGTGGGCTTCAAATTGGAATGATATTACTGATTTTACATTTATCTCAGTAATAAGTAGTCATGAAATGAGTGGTGATATGAAACTGACAGAATATTTATGGCCTATTGTTCGGGAAATAATAAAAACAGCAGTAGAAAATAGGCAGAATCTTATTGTTGAAGGTTGTTATATTCTATTCGATTTGGAAAAAGATTTTTCAGATGATTATAAGATTGATAGTGATTTGCTGTAATAACTTAGAAACTAGGACACCGGGTTAAATGTATGTGAGAGGGAAAAAGATGATAGAAAAAAATACAAGAATCTGTAATTTGATGAAACGAATTATTAATGTTATTACTGCTGTTATGGCGGTTGTTATTGCACAGATAATTTCAGAAAATTTCTTGGACGGATCATTACTATGGACTGTGATAATCATGGTAGTTTTCTTTGTGATTTTTGCACCGTTAGGACTGTTTATTGGGAAAAAGATAGATGATTATTATGATAAAAAATGAAAAGGTAGATGACTTGGGATTTAAGGAGGATTATTGTAATGAATGTGTATGAACAGGTTGAAAAAAATATAAATGAACTTGTAGAGAATAATGTGAATTGGTCTGCGTGTGCAACCCAAGAGGAAATGCAGAAAGCCAGAGAGGGAAAAATGACATTAAAGTTTTTCGACAGGGAAATACCGGCGGATTGGTTAAAGGACATAAAAGGGAAAAAGGTTTTATGTCTGGCGGGAGCAGGCGGACTGCAGGCTCCTTTGCTTGCTTGTGCAGGAGCGGAAGTGACGGTTTTGGACCTTTCTGAAAAAATGCTAGAGAAAGACAGAAAAGTAGCGGAAGAGGAGCACTTACATATTACAATTGAAAAAGGTAATATGTGTGATCTGTCACGTTTTTCTGATAACAGTTTTGATTATATATTAAACCCGACTTCATTGATGTATGTTCCGGATGTAAAACCGGTATTTAAAGAATGTTATCGTGTCTTGAAAAAGGGCGGGATATTTATAATGACGGCACCAAGTCCGATCAATTATTTATGTGATTATATTGACGATGAAGACGGTGGATATTATAAGGCTGTAAATCGGATGCCATATAGTTCTGCTGAGGCGGATGCTGCAGGCAGTTGGGTGGAGTATGGTCACACCATGGAAGATTATCTGGGAGGGCAGATTGAAAGCGGTTTTGTCATTGACGGCTATCTGGAATGTCAGTTGGAAGATATTACAGAATTACATTTTTTGACCAGAGCAGTTAAATGAAACAAGGTTTGATTTAAATCTTGACAAATAAACGATCGTTTACTACTATTAAAGTGTAAACGATCGTTTATTTTTTGGAGGTTTTTAGCATGAGTAATAGAAAAGAAGAAATATTAATTGTGGCATTGCATCTGTTTGCCAGAGATGGTTATGAGGCCGTGTCAGTCAGCCAGATAGCAGGAGAACTCGGTATGACAAAGGGGGCATTATACCGCCATTACAAGAGTAAAAGAGATATTTTTGATTGTATTGTACAGCGGATGGAGCAACAGGATAGGGAACAGGCGTCGGATTATGATATGCCGGAAGGGGATAAAGAGGAAATGCCTGAAAAATATGAGGCAGTGTCACTGGATGATTTTGCAGAATACAGCAAGTCAATGTTTGAATACTGGACAGAGGACGATTTTGCATCATCATTTCGGAAAATGCTGACAATAGAGCAGTTTCGTAGTGGAGAGATGCAGAAATTATACCAGCAGTATCTGGCTGCGGGACCGGTATCCTATGTGAAAGATCTGTTTGAGAGTATGGGAATTGCAGAAGCAATGGATGGAGCAGTCAGATTTTATGCCGTTATGTATTTGTATTACAGTGTTTATGATGGTGCCGATGATAAGGAAAAAGTGAAAGAAGAGTTTGCAGCAGCAATCAACAGCGTGCTGCATGAGCTTAAGTAAAGGAGAATCAGATCATGAAGAATAATATAGTAATTCGTTTAGAAGAAAAAAGTGAATATCGAGAAGTAGAAAATCTGGTAAGAGACAGTTTTTGGAATGTGTATCGTCCTGGATGCCTGGAGCATTATGCCCTTCACCAGCTGCGCAATGATCCGGCATTTGTCCCGGAACTGGATTTTGTTATGTATCAGGATGAAGAACTGATCGGACAGAACATATTTGTGCGAACTGTCATCTCGGCAGATGACGGAAGAAGTATTCCTATCATGACTATGGGACCAATCTGTATCAAGAATGAATACAAACGGAAAGGATTTGGGAAAATCCTGCTGGATTATTCATTAGAGAAGGCAGCAGAACTTGGCTGTGGGGCACTATGTTTTGAAGGAAATATTGATTTCTATGGCAAGAGTGGTTTCCGGCAGGCAAGCAAGTATGGGATCCGTTATCACGGACTGCCAGAGGGGGAAGATGCAACATTCTTCCTGTGTAAGGAATTGATACCGGGGTATCTTGGTGGAATTACAGGAGAGTATGCGACGCCGAAAGGTTATCTGGTAGATGAACAGGGAGCAGAAGAGTTTGATAAACAGTTCCCGCATAAAGAAAAAAAGAAACTGCCGGGACAGATTTTTTGAAAAAACCGGTAAAAATCCGTAATTTGTTCTTGACAGGTATAGAGATAAGTGATACATTAAGGCTAACGATGGGTAGCAAGCAAACTAATAATGAGTAACTTCGAGGATTAGGAGGACAACATCGTCATGAATCGAAAAGAGGAAATCGTTCTGGTAACACTTGAACTTGCGGCCGAAAAGGGGCTTGCGAATGTTTCCATGAGCATGATTGCAGATAAAATTGGAATCAAGAAACCTTCACTATATAAGCATTTTGCATCAAAGGAAGAAATTGTGGAGGCGATGTATGAGTATCTGAGAAGGCAGTCCAAGGAAAAAGCTAATATAAAACCGATAGACTATAGTACCTTTTTTGAGGGAAAATCATCCTATGAAGTTTTGCAGGAAGTAGTGCATGGATATATTCAGATGAATCATCAGGAGAATATGATGAATTTCTATAAGGTAATCTATTCGGAAAGAAGCCTGAATCCTATAGCAGCAAAAATTGTAGCAGAAGAAACGAAAAAGATGATTCTGGCAACGAAGCAGTTATTTTATGCCATGGAAGTACATAAGATGCTTCATTTTAAAAATCCGGATATGAGTGCTGTGAGTTTTTCCATGACGATACATGGACTGATGGATTACGAATTGGATCAGAGGAGTTGTGAGTGCAGGGATGAATCGGATAAGAATCTTTTAGAAGATTATCTGAAGTGGTTTTGTGAGGAGAAATCAATATGACGGAGTCATATATTGGGATGATTTCGACGATTTGCCGTCCAGCGTGAGGGAGGGGGCAATACATATTATACGAGGAGAATGCAGTATGAAAGAGAAAAAGAAGTTATTGAATTATTGTGGATTGCTTGGCATTGCAGCCTTTTTGTCGTATACAGCAGCTGTGGTATTTTCACCGCTTGCCTATCCCGGCTATAACTGGATGGCGCAGGCAGTAAGTGATCTGAGTGCATCTAATGCTCCCTCTCTTCGGTTGTGGAACCAGCTCAGCAGTCTGTATAATGTATGTACGCTGGTGTGTGCCATGATGGTATGCGTAGGTATTCAGGGGATGAAAACCAGACTTTTGAGAGTAGGAATCTATTTGTTTACCGTTATGGAGTGGGTATCAGCAGTAGGATTTGGCATGTTCCCTTTAAGTGACAGTGGCTATGCCGGGACATTTCAGGATAAGATGCATATTTTCTCTACGGTGATAGTTGTTTTATTGTCTATCGTATCATTAATCATAATCATAATTGCCGGGGCAAGGGACAGGAGCTGCCGTTCTTATGGAGTTTTCGCAGCAATTGCGCTTGGAATGATGATGGTAGGAGCCATGGGGATGAACATTGTTCCGAAAGACTATTTTGGAATCGTGGAGAGATTCAGTGTATTTGCGGCAACCGGATATAACGCAGTGCTGGGGATAGAATTATTTCGCAGTGGAGGAAATGGTAGGTAATGAGTAATTTCGGTTGCAGATAAAGACACGGGTGATGAGAAAAATGCGAGATTGAATTATCATGCATCTTGGTACCGATTCTGTGCATGTTAGTTGTCTGTGCCGTGATATTTGTAACCATTGTGACATCAACCTTAGGATATCATGCAGTACTTTTATACATCTATGCAATTGCGATAGGCAGCCTGTATTTTTCTAAGACAATCAATGTTTTGACTACCATATTGTCTGTAATAGGAGTATCGGTGGGGCAGATGATCTGTTATGCATTTGCAATTTTACAGGATAAGAATTTTACAACATTCTATAAATTAATTGTGTATGGAATCCTTCCGAGGGCAATGGTGTTAATTGCAATTGCGGCTATTTTTACAATACTTTGTGAACGAACCGCCGGAATGCTGTCAAATCTGATGAATGCGGAAGAACAGGAACAGATGATACAGAATATAAAGGCAATGCACAAAAAATCACAGGAAACGTCCAGAGCCCTTATGGACATGGTTCAGGAGTTGTCTGAAATGACGGAAAGTTCGACGAAATCCAATGAGCAGATTGTGAGAGAAACCGGAAATGTATTGGAAAACTTTAGCAGTAATACAAAAGAAATTACAAGCGCTAATGAACGTACTCAGGATATCCATTTTGTTCAAGATAAGTTAAATCTCTCCGAATGCCGGAAGGAGAGGTGTATGCGATTTGGGATAGTTCGTTTACGGTAATATAGAAAGTTAAAGATCGCCGGGCATGGCATATACGGAGTTTTTGGATGCATTTTCATGAACCCCATAACTTTTTTTGATAAAATATAGACAAATTTCTGTAAATCTGCGATAATAGACCCGTGTATGCAATACAGGAGGAGGAAGGAACCCGCGTGAAAAGAAAGAAAAAAAATAAAGGAGTGAACAGAATATTGAGACTGGTAGCAGTTTTTTTGTTTTTGCTGCTGACTCACATTCTGATCAATTTTGAGGGAATCTGCCATTTGTCTAACTGGAACAGTTACGATACGGTGACGGCGACTGTTACGAAAAAGACAACAGATCTGTACTTGCTTTTAGTTCCTGTCGTAGAGGTGCAGTATACCTATGGGGACAAAGAGTATACAGAACGGAAGTTTTTCGTGGTACAGAAAAGTTTTGGACTTTCGGATACAGAGGGCAGTCAGTTGGAGATGTATGTAAATAAAAAAGCACCTAATCATGTAATGTTTAAGACGAATTTTTTCGTGAATCCGATTAATTACCTGATTCTTGCTTTGGAGGCTGTGTGTGCTATTCTGACATGGCACCGGCTTAGGGAGTATGGCACATATAAAAAACGGCTGGCAGAAGAGGATGAAATGCCAGTCAGTGAGGAGGTAGGAAATACCATTGAAGAATAATAAGAAATTGTGGAGTGAACGAACAGCCGGCGAAAAGGCTCTATACATATTGTCATGTCCGTTTCGTGCCATTTATCAGGCTGTTGCATATATTGTTAAATTTTTCGGTGTGATCCTGAATGTGTGTCTGATCACATTAGTAGTGGCAGCCATTGCAGGCAGTATTTTATTTGCTCATTTCAAACCTATGTATGAGGATGCCTGTGAGCAGGCGTACGACAAACTGTCTAATCTCAGTGAAAAGGACTTTCACATGCTGTCAAATACCGTTGTATACGATAAAGATGGCAAAAAGATCGGTGAGATCGACAGTGGTTCCTATGTATATGTAAAGATTGACAAAATATCCAAATATGTACAGCAGGGATACATGTCATCAGAGGATAAAAAATTTATGGAGCACGGAGGAGTCAATCTTCAGTCTATAATCCGTGCAGCTCTGTCTCTTTGGTCTCATGATGGCGAGATCACTCAGGGAGGAAGTACTATTACACAGCAGGTGATCAAAAACAACCTGCTTACCCAGAAGCAGACTTACAGCCGTAAATTGACAGAAGTGATGCTGGCACCGGCGCTGGAAAGCAAATTTACTAAGGCAGACATTATGGAGTTTTACTGTAACAGTAACTTTTATGGTAACCGTTGTTATGGCATTGAGACTGCAAGTAAATTCTATTTTGGATGCTCAGCCAAAGATCTGACTCTGGCTCAGGCGGCTATGCTGTGCGGTGTTTCAAACAGCCCGAATAAATATAATCCGATCGCCAGTATGGAACTGGCCAAGAAAAAGCAGGCCCAGGTGTTGGAAGAAATGCTGGCAGACGGCTATATTACGAAAAAAGAATACAAGGCGGCACTGAAAGAGAAGATTGATGTAGTAGGACTGGATGAGACTACATCTTCTGAAAACTATATGGTAAGTTATGCCATTGATTGCGCTACCTTGCAGATGATGACGGATGAAGGATTTGAGTTTAAATATTCTTTTGCAGATGCCAAAGAACAAAAGGCATACAAGAAAAAATACGTCAAGGAATATAGTGCCAGATCCACCGAGATCCGTGCCGGCGGCTTCAAGATTTATACATCATTTGACCAGAAAATACAGAAAAAACTGCAGAATTCGGTAACAAAAACGCTGGCATCTTTTACAGAGAAAGATAAAAAAACAAAAAAATATGCCCTGCAGAGTGCGGCAATGTGTATCGACAATGAGACGCAGTATGTAGTGGCCGTAGTAGGCGGCAGAAGCAAAAATGATCCATATAACAGGGCATTTTTATCCACCAGACAGCCGGGATCTTCGATCAAACCGCTGTTAGATTATGGTCCGGCCATTGATAATGGTGTCATTAATGGATCTACGGTTATGACAGACCAGAAAGTATACTGGGATGACTATGATAAGAAGAGTTACAGCCCATCCAATAGTGGGGGAGGATACCGGGGCAGTATGACTATCCGCGAAGCACTGACCCGCAGTATCAATACCATTGCCTTCCAGACCTTTAAGAAAATGGGATCGGAGACGGCTCTTAGTTATCTGGATAAGATGAAGTTTAGTTCCCTTTCTTATGCGGATAATACGGCACCTGCTATATCACTGGGTGGATTTACCAATGGTGTGACGATAAACAACATGTGCCGTGGATATGCGACTATTGCCAATAACGGACAGATGAGTTCCCGTACCTGTCTTGTGAAGGTGGATCATGAAACGAAAGGGAATATTTATACAGCACCGGAACTGGATGATTCCCAGACACAGGTGTTCTCTTCGGATACTGCCTTTATCATGCAGGATCTTTTACAGGGGCCGATTACAGAAGGATTTGGAACCGGACACAGAGCTTATAACAGTAATCAGATCTACGCCGGTAAAACAGGAACGACCAACAGTAATAAGGATGCCTGGTTCTGTGGATTTAGTGCATATTATACAACTTCTGTGTGGATAGGTTATGACACACCGAGAAGAATGCCGGGTATGTACGGTGGTACGTATCCGCTGAAAATATGGTCTGGTTTTATGGACAGTGTTCACAAGAACAAGAAGAAAAAGAATTTTGACATTCCTGCTACCATCGAACTCAGAAGAATGGCTGGTGGAGAATATACTGACAGTAGTAAAAATATATCATATTCGGCGGACAAGCCATATTACAGACAGAGACCGGCGGGATATGATTATTACTCACAGCAGAATGCGGACCGCAAAAAACAATGGGAAAAAGACTACAAGCTGGAAAGTGCTAAGAAAGCAGCTGAAAAAGCAGTAGCCGAGTTTGAAAAATACACCATTAAGAGTGCGCAGGATGCCATTAACTTTGAGACGAAGTACAATGATGTATTGGCTGTGATCGCGCAGATCCCAGATGAATACGAGCAGTCATCTTACAAAGAAAGAGCTGCATCGAAGTACAAATCACTGCAGGAAGAAGCTTTGGGCAAATGGCAGGATGCCATTAAAGAATACAATGAAACCCAGAGGGATAAAACAGAAAAGCAGAAGAAACTGGATGCGGAAGATGCAGTCAATAAAGCGGCTGATGAGGTAAAGAAAAACCGTATCAAGAAACTGCAGTGGTATACCGATACTCTGAATAAGAGAAACTATTACACCAGTGCTACGAAACTGTTGATAGAGGATGGTAAGAAGGCGCTGAAGAAAGTAGAAGGCTATTCAGAGTATGACAGCATGAAGACGAAATTTGAAGAGGCGGTGGCCCGGGCAGAAGCACTTCCTGTGAAAGCAGAGACGCCGGTAGTGCCGACGGACGGATCGGATAACAGCAAGATTGACAGCGGCAAATACAGTGAAGCGACAGCAACGCCAGAGCCAACCGTAACGCCGGAGCCAACAGCAGAACCTCAGTAAAAGGAAGATGTATCATGGAATGGTCGGATTCGGTCAGAACGATAAAAGGAATAGGAGAAAAAGCGGAACAATGCCTAAGTAAATTAGGCATTGTTTCAGTTGGGGACATGTTAGAGCATTATCCCAGAAGATATGATGAGTGGAAAGATATTGTACCTGTTTCACAGTTGGAAGAGGGAGAAATTTCAGCCATAGAGGGAACTTTAACAGCCAGACCTCAGATGAAGGTCCACGGAAAACTGAAAATTCTGACAGTTCAGCTGCAGGATGCTACCGGCGTGGTGAACATTACCTGGTATAATATGCCTTTTCTCCGGAATCAGTTAAAGATGGGAACTCGTTATATCCTGCGGGGAAAAGTGGTTAAAAAGTATCAGGGACTGGGCCTGGAACAGCCGTCTGTCGTTACGAGAGAGGAATTTTACCGTAAAGTGGGAACACTAACGCCGGTTTATCCTCTCACGAGCGGCATTACTAATAATGCGTTTGTGAAGGCGCAGACGGCGGTCATAACCGGCACAGAGGGAATCCAGGAATTTCTTCCGGCAGACATCCGGAAAAGACAGGGGTTAATGGGATACAAAAGAGCGTTGCGAAATATTCATTTTCCTGTTGACTGGACTTTTCAGAAAGAAGCCAGAAAAAGACTGGCCTTTGACGAACTGTTTTTATATGCGCTGGCATTGTCCTATATGAAGCAAAATAAAAAACAGGAAAGCCAGTTTGTTATGATGAAGGACCATAAGACGGATTCGCTCAGAAAATCCCTGCCCTACGAACTGACATCCTCCCAGAAAAAAGTATGGGCTGAACTGTGTCAGGATATGAAAAGCGGATATTGCATGAACCGCCTGGTACAGGGAGATGTTGGATCGGGGAAAACGGTTGTGGCAGTTATGGCTTTGTGCATGGCGGCAGAAAACGACTGCCAGGGAGCGTTTATGGTACCCACGGAAGTGCTGGCTAACCAGCATTATAGGGAACTAAAAAAACTGCTTGAGCCTCTGGATATTCCGGTTGTTCTTTTGTCCGGGGCCCAGAAAACAGCTGAGAAGAGAGAAGTAAAAAAACAAATAAGGGATAAAACGGCTATGGTGGTAGTGGGAACTCATGCGGTGATACAGGATGATGTGGAATTTTGTAATCTGGGACTCGTTATTACAGATGAACAGCATCGTTTTGGTGTAAAACAAAGAGAAACTTTATTCCAAAAGGGAAGAGAACCCCATGTGCTGGCTATGAGTGCCACACCGATTCCCCGGACGCTTGCGTTGATCCTGTATGGAGATATGGATCTTTCTGTGATGGAGAAGCCGCCGGCCAGCCGTCTGCCTGTAAAAAACTGTGTTGTAAATACTGAATACAGAAGAACTGCTTATAAATTTATGCAGGATGAGATAGAAAAGGAACATCAGGTCTATGTGATCTGCCCCATGGTAGAAGAAGGGGAAGAGGGAGACCTGCAGAATGTTCTGATCTATACAGAACGGTTAAAAGGAATCTTTCCACCGGGAGTGGTGGTGGAAGGCCTTCATGGAAAAATGAAACCAGCTGTGAAGGATGATATTATGGAACGGTTTGCCGCAGGGCAGATACAGATTCTTGTGTCCACCACTGTTATCGAAGTGGGGATTGATGTACCCAATGCTACGGTGATCCTCATAGAAAATGCAGAGCGTTTTGGATTGGCACAGCTTCATCAGCTTCGAGGCAGAGTGGGAAGAGGAAGTGCCCAGTCTTACTGTATTTTGATGACAGGAAAGGACTCAAAAGAAAGCAGACAGCGGTTAGATATTCTGGCGGGATCCAACGATGGATTTTATATAGCCAGGGAGGATTTAAAACTGCGGGGACAAGGGGACTTGTTTGGAGTGAGGCAGAGCGGCCAGCAGTTATTTAAACTGGCGGATATTTTTGAGGACAGTACGCTGCTGGAGCAGGCGGCAAAGGAGGCTGCCTGTCTTACGAAGGATGAGATCACACTTTTGTATCAGAAGAATAAAAGACTGAAAAAAAGGATAGAGGATTATTTGGGGCAAGTTACATTGTAATTTTACAGGGAGTATGTTATAGTATGAAAAGGAGGATTCATTATGCGAGTAATAGCAGGAAGTGCCAGAAGAATCCCGCTTGTGGCACCGGAAGGAAAGAATACAAGACCCACTACAGACCGTATTAAAGAGACCTTGTTTAATATGCTGCAGGATGATATACCGGGATGCCAGTTTCTGGATTTGTTTAGTGGAAGCGGTGGAATCGGCATTGAAGCATTGAGTCGCGGAGCAAAGCAGGCTGTACTGGTGGAGTTTGGCAAAGAAGCACTGGAGTGTATCCGGAAAAATCTGGAAAAGACAAAGTTAAAAGACCGGGCAGTGGTACTGCCGGTGGAAGTTACCTATGGTGTGTCTAAACTGGAAAAAATGGGACAGGTGTTTGATCTTGTGTACGCGGATCCACCGTATAAAAAGGGATTTGAACCGAAGATCCTGTCCATTCTGGCAGACTCTTCTATTGTGAAAAAAGGAACCAAAGTGATCCTTGAGACATCTCTTGATACAGAACCGGATTACATAGATGAGAGCCGGTACGAACTACTGAAAGTGAAAAAGTATAAGACGAATCAGCATGTGTTTTTGCAGGTAAAAGAATGACTATATGAAAATGGAGGAACGGTATGAACCCATCAAGAATTGAAAAAGCCATTGATGAAATTTATGATTATGTAGAAAGCTGCAAACCTACCAAACTGTATCCAAACAAGGTAATGGTAGAGAAGGGAGAATTGTTTGATCTTCTGGATGAATTGCGTATGTGTACGCCGGAAGAAATAAAGAGATATCAGAAGATCATTACAAACCGAGATGGAATTCTTAGTGCGGCACAGCAGCAGGCAGAGAGTATGTTGTCTCAGGCAGAGCAGCGAACCGCACAGTTACTTGATCAGAACGAGATCGTGCAGACTGCTTATGAGAGAGCAGAAGCAATTATGCAGCAGGCCACTGATGAGGCTCAGAGACTTGTGAATGCAGCCCAGGAAGAGAGCGAGCAGATGAGAAAGGCAGCTCTTTTGTATACCAATGATCTTTTGGTAGAGGCGTCTGGTCATGTAGAAGAAGCACTTCATGAGACGGAAAACAAACAGCGCATGCTTCTCAGTGCTCTGAAAAATTCTATCCAGGTAATGAGAAATAACCGGGAAGAGTTAATGAGCCAGCTGGAGCCACAGTCTTACGGAGCAGAGCCGGCCGGTCAGACACCGGAGCAGCCGGTTCAGAATGAGGGGGATTTTGATCATATTCCGGAAGATGCCTTTTTAAAGGATACAGAATAAGATATACCCGAAGAAAGCAGCGGTAATGCCGTTTAGAAGTTTGATGACAAAATAAGGAATAATAGAAAGTTCGGTTTCTTTTAGGATGCTGTAGGTCTGGGCCAGGGCGGAAAGCCCGCCAAAGCCTGCCAGCAGAAGAGACAGGACTTTTTTTAATTCCATACTGATACCTGCATCGGGCAGGGAGGCGATGCCGCAGGTAAGCTCGATGAAACCGGAAAGAACAGATTTGACCGCCGGATTTACAGGAAGACTTTGCAGTAATGCATAACATAGAATACAGCAAAGACATACATAACCGGCAATAAGAAAGAGAGTATTAAAGCTATCTAAAATGATATCGTTCAAAGACTGGGAAGTTATGGCTTTTTGGGAGCAGGGAGCAGCTGGTGCCTTGTCTTTTAGTGGAAAAAGGAGATAAAATATAAGGCTTCCCAAAAAAGAAGCGATTGTCAGAAGTAAAAATAAGAAAAGGGAATCCATGCCGGATAGATTCAAAGAAACTGTGCCACAAAAAAGAATGATGAAACTTGGACTGGCCATATTGGTAAAACCAAGATAGAAATAGGCTTTTTTTTGTGAAAGGATCCCCTGGGTGTACTGGGAAGCCACTAACGAAGCACCAACCGGATAGCCGCACAGGGTTCCCATAAGCAGGTAACAGGGTTTGTCTGCCAAAGAAGGGCAGGCCTGACGGATCAGTTTTGTCAGGATAAAACAGGGAAGAAGGGAGGGGAGAAGCTGAGTGCTCCAAAGGGTAATGCCGTAACAGCTTCCTTCCACCGCTGTCTGGGGAGACAAAAAAAGGAAAAAGAGAATAAAAAGGGATAAATATGCCATAAAAAACCGCTTTTTTTTATTTTATGTCCACAGAATAGACAAATAGAAGTGTTTTGTGTTAAAATTTTTCGTATGAACGAGCAAAGGAGAAAAACAATGGAGAACTTTGAAATCATAACAGATTCTTCTGCGAATCTGCAAAAATCACTGTTAGATATATACCATATTCATATTCTTACGCTGCGTTTTTCTCGCGACAAAAAGGAGTACCGATCCTATGAAGAGGGAGTCGATAGGGCATTAGATGAGGTTTATGAATCTCTGCGGAAAAAGGAAAAAATAGAGACTTTTTGTGTGGAGGAAAAAGAGGCTTACGATAAAATATACGAATTGACAAAACAGGGAAAAGATGTTTTATATATCGGAATGTCGTCGGCTATGTCGAATACATATGAAAATGTGGAGAAGGCAGTGCACCGGGTACAGAAAGAGTTTCCGGACAGAAAGTTAAAGTCGGTTGATTCTCTGGGGGTTGCACTGGGAGAAGGTCTTTTGGTAAGATGTGCCGTGGAACTGAGACAGGAGGGAAAAAGCCTAGAAGAAGTGTACCAGTGGCTGCTTTCCCACAGACTGCATATGTGCCATGAGATTGCTGTGGATACAACGGAGTTTTTACAGCCGTTTGCATCCAATGAATCCGGTATATCGAGACAAAAAAATATGAATTCCAAGGTGGTATTGACGCTGGATGATGAAGGAAAAGCTGCGGTAGAGCAAAGGATCAGGGGGAGGAAGCAGTCCCTGGATTATCTGGTAGACCAGCTAAAAAAATATGCCATGGACCTAAACCGCTATCCGGTTTATATCAGCCACGGTGACTGCAGAGAAGAGGCAGAATATGTGGCGGCCAGGATTAAGGAGGAGACAGAGGCTAAAGAGGTGCTGATCCGTGTGCTGGATCCGGCGCTGGCAGCCCACTGCGGACCTGGTACGATCGGACTGTTTTATTATGGAGCTCATAGGCGGGTTCGGGTGTTTAAGAATGACAAGGTTCATATTTTCCTTGTAAATTCTTGTGCAGGCAACCGGCAGTTTGTAAGCTGTCTCCGTCAGGAACTGGCCAGGACGGAAGGACTGGAATACTATATTTTTACCTTGAAAAAAGCGGGACAGGAAAGGGAAGTGATACAGCGGGCCAGAGAGTTGTTTGGAAGCGATAAATTAAGGTTTTACTGCTGCGGCGGGTCGGGAACCATGCGGAATATATTGAATGGGTTTGAATCCCTGGAAAAAGAAGAAATCGCCTTTTATCCAAAAGGAATGTACAATGATTTTGTGAAATCTTTTGGAAAAGAAGGAAAGCGATTTGAAGATTTGTATGAACTGATTCATGGAGAGGTTGTATCGGTGGATTACATCCGGACGAACCACGGTGTTGCATTGAATTCAATCTCCAACGGACTGGACACTACTCTCTTGAAACAGCTGAATAAATACAGGCTGATCTATTTATTTGGAAAAAGGATTCCTTATTTGCTGGCGTTTTTGGAGACGATTTGTAAGAGCCGGTGGATCCCGCTGGAAATCCAGATTGATGGTGTAGTTTATTCTGGGAAATGCCGGGAGATTATATTTTGTAATGGAATTTCTATCGGTGGTGGATTTAAGGTGGCAGGAAGCACCAGTGTGACAGATGGCAGCGGGAATTTCTGTGTCGTAATGGACCGGGCTGTTATGCCGTTTTTGAAACATATGAACCGGCTAAAAAGGGGAAAACTAAAAGAAAATACAAGAGGGTTTCATCTTGGAACATTCAGGAAAGCGAAGATACGTCGTACAGATGGCAAACCGCTAATGCTGAATCAGGACGGATGTCTGATCGGAGATTTTGATCAGTGGGAAATAGAGATACGACAACAGGGATTGCACCTGGTTGTGCCGAAAGGAGTGAGAGTATGAATGGCCGAAGGCAGAATTTGCTAAATGGAAGGACCGCACTTTTGCTGGCCGGGACCGGTCTGATCTGTGTGGTGGCAGTGGCAGGAACACTGGAGAAAAGCATGCATGGGTGGATACATACTGTGGCTGTGGTCTTGTTGGCTGCATTGTTTTTTGCAAATTATATATGGCTGTCAGGAGGACGGGCTGAAAAAGCACCCTGCCGGTATATACAAAGTGGCAGCTGTATCCCGGTGATCCTATATGGATGTTATGTGTTTGGCAGTCTGGATTTTGCGGTGTATAGTTTGTTTGTACAGTGTATGGTAATGTATCTGTTTCTGGATCTGAAACTTTTCAGAGTTAATGAAGCCCTTACGGTCATTACTTTTTTGGCCCTGATCCTGGTTGAAAAGGCAGGAGCGGCGGGAATTTCCTATGACAAAAGTACTTTGGTTGGAGCAGGATGTCTTGCGTTTTCTTTGTGGATCACAGATATGAGGATCCAGACGAACCGGCGGGTGAAATTATATATGGAAGAACAGGAGATGTGTCAGGAGGATCTAAACCGGATTCTGGAGTCTAAGTGCAGGGAGGCCAAAGAGGAAGCTCAGGGAAAACAGGAGTTTTTGACAATCCTGTCAGAAGAAATACGGCAGCCTTTGTATGATCTGCTGGAGCAGGACGGGTCATCATCTGAAGGCGGGTACCGGGAACAGACAAACAGTTCTGAGGAAATGTCAGGAACCGGACGGAGACTTCTTTCAATCCTCAACAGCATTACAGATTATTCCAAGGCGCAGAGTGGAACGCTGCCATTACACACAAAGGATTATCAACCAAAGACGGTAATGGAGTTGCTGCAGATGGTTTTTGGTGAAGAAACAGTGGAATACAAAATAAATCAACATATTCCCGAATGGCTTCATGGAGATGATGTAAGACTGACACAGGTTCTTATTTATCTTTTGAACCGGATCATTCAGCTGCCGCAGTATCAGGGGATAAAGGTCAGTATGACCGGCATGTCAGAGAGCCGTCAAAATTACAAACTATATTGTGAGGTAGAAGCAGTGGCGAAAGATCTGCCGGAAGATGCGAAGCAATGGGGCATTAGTGTGATGATCACGGCTAAAATACTGGAGTGCATGGGCTGTGAACTGATATTGGAGAGAAAGGAAAAAGACCGGGTGGTATTTTCTTTTGCACTGCCTCAGGAAGTGGCGTTATTAAGCAGCAGAGAAGATGCATGGTGGTTTTTGGATGAGTTTGACAGTAAAGTTGAGATATGATATTGTTTGAACATTAGCAAAAGAAAGTAAGCGGCATAGGATGGTAAGTGACAATCAAGTTGGAGAGGAAGTGCAGAAAATGAGTGACAAACCAGAAGGATTGATTCGCAGCATTTTAGACAGTTATAAAAAGGACGATATTACAGTCCGTATTGATAAGGGCAACTATGTAAATAAAGAAGTTTTGATACAGGTGGTGGGGGAACTTCGCAAGATTTTGTTTCCGGGTTATTTTGATTCGAACTGCGTAAAGGGAGATTATATTGAATATATTGTAGGAGAGCGTATTGAATATATTCAATATCACCTGAAGAAACAGATTGCCAGAGTTCTTGGCAGTGCGGAAATATGTGAAGAGTGTCCAAAATCGATGGCAGATGCCAAGGCAGAAAAGATCGTAATGGAATTTCTTGCAAGGATTCCGAAGATAAGGGAATATCTGCTGACAGATGTGCAGGCGGCCTACGATGGAGATCCGGCAGCATACAACACGGATGAGATTATATTTTCCTATCCGGGATTGTTTGCCATTTCTATTTACCGTATCGCCCACGAACTGGTTTTGCTGGGAGTGCCGATCATTCCCCGTATTATGACGGAATACGCCCATAACTTAACAGGAATTGACATTCATCCGGGAGCAACCATCGGAAAATTCTTCTTTATCGATCACGGAACCGGTATCGTAGTGGGAGAAACCACTACCATCGGGGATCATGTGAAGATTTATCAGGGAGTGACTCTGGGAGCTTTATCTACAAAGAGAGGCCAGATGTTAAAAGGAAATAAAAGACACCCTACCATTGGAAACAATGTGACGATTTATTCCAATACTTCCGTGCTGGGGGGAGATACCATTATTGGAGATGATGTAACGATCGGAGGAAATGCCTTTATTACATCCTCTATTTCAGCAGGTATGAAAGTAAATGCAAAAAATCCGGAACTCCAGTACAGTGTGGACAAAAATCATAAACCGGATGACGGAGAATTCTGGGATTGGGTAATTTAAAAATCACCCTTGTTTTTTTGAGGAGGCGGGAGTATAATAATAGCGGTATTTCCGACTGCAGATTAACAGCCGCCAGTTACCAAAATAGCAGATAAAAGTTGAAGGTGTGAGAGACACCGAGAAGGAGAAAAAAATGAAAGTATTAGTTATTAATTGTGGTAGTTCATCTTTGAAATACCAGCTTATTGACTCAGACACAGAAGAAGCATTAGCAGTAGGTTTGTGTGAACGAATCGGCATTGATGGCAGATTGAATCACACACCGGCCGGCAAAGAAAAAGTTGTGATCGAAAAGGATATGCCAAATCATGAAGTGGCTGTTCAGATGGTGTTGGACGAGTTGACTGATGCTGATTATGGCGTGATCAAAGATTTAAGTGAGATTGACGCAGTGGGTCACCGTGTTGTACATGGTGGTGAAAAGTTTACTTCTTCCGTTGTGATAGATGAAGAGGTGATCGCAGGAGTAGAAGAGTGCAATCCATTGGCTCCACTTCACAATCCTGCCAACCTGATCGGTGTTCGTGCATGTCAGAATCTGATGCCGGGTGTACCAAATGTAGCTGTATTTGATACTGCTTTCCATCAGACGATGCAGCCGGAAGCTTATATGTATGGTCTTCCATATGAATATTATGAAAAATTTAAAGTACGTCGTTATGGTTTCCACGGAACCAGCCATAGTTTTGTATCTAAGAGAGCTATTGAGTACTTTGGTCTGGATCCGGAAAACTCCAAGGTGATCGTGTGCCACCTGGGAAATGGTGCCAGCGTCTCTGCTGTTAAGAATGGCAAAGTAGTAGATACCAGTATGGGAATGACTCCTATGGAAGGTCTTGTAATGGGTACAAGATGTGGAGATATCGATCCTACTATCGTTGAATTTTTGGCTCACAAATTGGATATTACATTAGAAGATGTTATGACCATCCTCAATAAAAAATCAGGAGTATATGGTCTTTCCGGTGGAATTTCCAGCGATTTCCGTGACTTGGATAAAGCGACAAATGAAGGTAATGAAAAAGCAGCGCTGGCCGTAAAAGTATTCAGTTATCGTACAGCAAAATATATCGGTGCTTATGTAGCAGCCATGGACGGCGTTGACGCTATCGTGTTCACAGCAGGTCTTGGTGAGAATGATGCAGTTGTCCGCCAGCAGATCGTAGATCATTTTGGATACCTTGGTATTACACTGGATCAGGAAGCAAACAAGAGCCGTGGCAAAGAGTGTACCATCTCAACACCGGATTCTAAGGTGAAAGTAGCTGTTATCCCTACGAACGAGGAATTGGCTATTGCCAGAGAGACTGTTGCATTGGTAAAATAATTTAAGATAAATAATTCAAGAAAAAAGTTGTTGACAAATTGTTGATACTCTTGTATACTTGTAAAAGTGTTTTGAGTATTTACGAGGAGGTGTAATTGACATGAGTATCTGTCCTAAGAATAAATCTTCAAAAGCAAGAAGAGATAAGAGAAGAGCAAACTGGAAGATGACTGCTCCTACATTGGTTAAGTGCAGTAAGTGTGGTGCGCTTATGGTTCCACATAGAGTTTGCAAGAGCTGTGGAAGCTACAATAAAAAAGAGATTATCTCTACTGCTGATTAATTATTATGATCGTTAGCATGAGAGACCATGCAGAACATAAAAGACGCTTATAGAGGGTTTTCCCCTTTATAAGCGTTTTTTTATCTGCCGCAAAAGATTATTTTTGATGCAGGGCTTCTTCTAAATAGAAAGAAATGATTTCCTGGGAATGGGAAGAAAAGTATTGTTTGGCATCTCTGACCAGAAGATAGTTGCGGCGGTCTTTGAGTGATGTCCGGAATAAAGGGAAACCATCTGGAACAAGGTCTTTGGCCAATGGAACAAAACAGTCTTTTTGGGAAATATAGCAGGTTTCTTTTGTGGCCTTTTTTCGGTGGTCTTTATCTACATAGGAAGCTACGCTTTTATGAATTGCCATATCTTCTTCCGGCAGATAATAATAATTTTTATAATCAGGGAAAAAGTGTTTCAGTGTATCAGTTGCAAAAGGCAGGGATAACTGCAGGAGGTGTTCTTTCATGATCAAAGTACCGTAGTCCCCTGTTAAAATGCAGGGAAGAGGATAGGGGCAGGAAACCTGGCCGGTAAAGAGAAAGCGGTCTTTGTCCTGTTCCAGGTGCAGATTATCCAGGCGATTAGCAGTAAAGGAAAGAAGAAGGGAAGAAAGTACGGTTCCTTTTAGATCATCTTCATTATGAAGGAGCAGTAGATCACGGTGCTCTTCACAGCCCTCCTGTCTGAGAATTTTGCCTTGCATATAGGTTGTGTATAACTGAATGCAGTCCTTCCCGCTGAAGCTATCTCTGCGCAAAAAACCGAGTTTGGTTTCTATTGTCTTCAGACGACAGTTTTCCAGAGAAAGTACCTGTTTCATAGAACGGGCGGTGGTACATAGATCCAGATTCGGCAAAGGACTGAGAAAATCTTCTATGCCATTTGCCCGACAGCGGTGTTTCAGGTAAGGCAGATCAAAAGAAGAGCCATTAAAATGTATAAGATAAGGATGCTCTTCTATATACGAGCGAAAGGAAAGAAGAATTTCCTTTTCGCTGTTGTAATCATCGGCAAACCATTGATGAAGTATAAGGGTATTTTGTTCCACAGCGGCAGCACCGATGAGATAGCACTGAGAGATTTTGGCGGAAAGCCCGGTAGTCTCAATGTCAAAAAAACATATCTGGGAAGGATCTTTTGGTAAAAGGGAAAGACAGGATCCCCAGGAAGTGACAGGACAGTCCAGTATTTTATGTAAATGAAGCATTGACAAGAACTCCTTTTGTTTTTTTGTTTATTATAACCGAAAAAATGTATGTTGCAAATACAAAAAATGTGTTACAATACTTAATTATACAACTCTGGCAGGAGGGATAACAGTATGGCTAAAATGAAAAAAAACAGAAGATATTTAAATGGACTGAAGGGACGGATCCAAAATAGTTTAAGTGGATTTTTAAGAGCCTGCATTGTAGCAATGTTGGTTTTATTTCAGGTTGTGATTTTGTTGGTACTGCCATTTTTCTTACGCCAATATTCTTCTTTATTTTATCTTGCCATTGAAGTGTGCGGCGTGGCAACCATTCTGGCACTGACCAATGATACCCGCAGTATGACTTATAAATATGCATGGCTTTGTATCACGGTAGTGCTCCCTATATCAGGTAATATTATGTTTGCTCTTTGGGGAAAGATCGGTAAGCGGAATAAGTTAAACCAGAAGATCAAAGAAAAGATCAAAGAAGTGGATACTAATCTTGTGAGACAGGAGGAAGTAGAAGCAGAATTCAGGAAGAAACATCCGGTCAGCACCCGTATGTCAAGATATATGGTTTCAGAAGGCTCTTATCTGCAGAAAAATAACAAGGCATCCTACTATGAGATGGGGGAAGATGCACTGGAAGATCTGTTTGAAGATCTGGAGAAGGCGAAGCATTTTATCTTTATTGAGTTCTTTATTGTGGCGGAAGGTGCCCTGTGGGATAAATTATATGAAATATTGAAAAGAAAGATTGATGAAGGTGTTTGTGTAAAGTTTTTATATGATGATTTTGGCGCATTACTGCGTACGGGAAAAGATTTTGCACCGAATCTGAGAAAAGAAGGATTCCAGGTGGAAATTTTCAATCCCATCCATAAATATGCCAGCAAACTGTTTATGAACTTCAGAGATCATCAGAAAATCGTTGTTATCGATGGACAAGTTGCCTACACAGGTGGATTTAATATAGCAGATGAGTACGCTAATCTGGTAGAGAGATTCGGTGTATGGAAGGATGCCGGTATCCGCCTGGAGGGTGACAGTGTCTGGCCTATGACGGTAACTTTTTTGGAACTGTGGTGTGTTTGCAGTGATGAAAAAATCGACTTTGAGTGGTATAAAGAGTTTCATAAACATAACATTACTTCCGATATGTACTGTCATGTATTGAGGGATGGCCCGGCTCTTGGACCAAGGTCATTTGTGGGAGATGTGTACCGCCAGATGGTACAGTATGCAGGAAATATCCTGTATATCATGACGCCGTACCTGATCCTGGAAGAGGCTATGGTAGGAGCATTGCTGGAAGCATCGGCCCGGGGGGTGGATGTCCGGATCATTACACCGTATATTCCGGATAAAAAACATATTAAATATATGACAGAGTATAATTATGGCATCCTTTTGAAAAATGGTGTCAGGATTTATGAGTATCTGCCTGGATTTATCCATTCCAAGGTGGTGTTGAATGAACATTGTGCCGTTGTAGGTACTATTAATATGGATTATCGAAGTTTTTACCTTCACTACGAAAATGGTGTCTGGGTATATGATGATGAGTTTAAGAAAAAAGTGCTGGCTGACTTTGAAAATACATTTGCCCAGAGCAGAGAGATTACATATGGCCAGTGGGAGAGACGGCCGTTGAGAAGAAAAATGACTCAGTCGGTGTTACATTTGTTTGATACTCTTGTATAGGAGGAAGAAAATGATTTCATTTATAAAAGGGATCCTGGAAGAAAAACGGGAGGATAGTCTGGTAGTTGAAAACCAGGGGATAGGATATGAAATTCTGGTTCCGGCTACGGTGTTGGATGAAATGCCGTCCACAGGAAACGATGTAAAGATATATACTTATATGCATGTAAGAGAGGATGACCTGAAACTGTTTGGTTTCCTTTCGAAGGAAGATCTTACCATGTTTAAAATGCTTATAAAAGTCAGTGGGATCGGTCCCAAAGGTGCATTGGGAATCTTGTCGGTGATGACCAGCGATGAACTACGTTTTGCTATTTTGGCAGACGATGCTAAGGCTATTGCCAAAGCGCCGGGGATTGGAGCTAAAACAGCCGGCAAATTAATCCTGGAATTAAAGGATAAGTGCGACTGGCAGGAAATGATCCAGCAGAGTTTGTCGGTAACGCAAAAACAGGAGGAAAAAACAGGTGTATCCATGGCTGGAAAAGAGGCTGTGGAAGCACTGGTAGCACTGGGATATTCTTCCACAGAAGCGGCACAGGCGGTGAGAAAAGTGGAGATCACACCGGATATGCAGGTGGAAGAAGTGCTGAAACTGAGTTTGAAAAATATGTGAGGCAGATATGGAAAAACGAACAATCTCAACAGAGTTAATAGAAGAAGATTATAAGATTGAAAACAGTCTTCGTCCCAAATTTCTGACAGATTATATTGGGCAGAGAAAGGTAAAAGAAAATCTTGAAATTTATATTGAGGCGGCCAAGGCAAGAAAAGAAGCACTGGATCATGTTTTATTGTATGGTCCTCCGGGACTTGGAAAAACCACGCTGGCCGGGATCATTGCCAATGAAATGGATGTAAATCTCAAGATCACATCGGGGCCTGCGATTGAAAAGCCGGGGGAAATGGCGGCTATCCTGAATAATCTGCAGGATGGAGATCTCTTGTTTGTAGATGAAATCCACCGATTGAACCGCCAGGTAGAAGAAGTACTTTATCCGGCCATGGAAGACTATGTGATCGATGTGGTGATTGGAAAAGGTGCGGCGGCTAAAAGCATCCGGATGGATCTGCCTAAATTTACGCTGGTAGGTGCCACTACCAGAGCCGGTATGCTGTCAGCACCGCTGAGAGACCGTTTTGGTGTAGTAAACCGCCTTGAGTTTTATGAAGTGGATGAACTGGCAGAGATCGTCCGACGATCTGCCAAAATCTTTAACATAGATATAGATGAACAGGGGGCGTATGAGATTGCCAGAAGGTCCAGAGGAACGCCAAGACTGGCCAATCGCCTGTTAAAGAGAGTTAGAGATTTTGCTCAGGTGAAATATGACGGTGTGGTTTCTTTGAAAGTGGCAAATTTTGCCCTGGATCTTCTGGAGGTGGACAAACTGGGGCTGGATAATACAGACCGGGGAATCCTCCTTACTATGATTGAAAAATTCCACGGTGGTCCGGTGGGACTGGATACTCTGGCAGCGGCGGTAGGAGAGGACCGGGGGACCATTGAAGATGTATATGAACCATATCTGATCCAGAATGGCCTGATCCTCCGGACACCGAGAGGACGGGTAGCTACGGACCGGGCCTATGCTCATTTTGGTATTCCTGTGGAAGCGGAAAAGCCGTGAGGACAAAAGGCTGCAGGATGAGACAAAAGTTTGACGAATCCTGACTTTTCCTGTATACTGTAACAAATAAGGTTTTGAATTGGAGAGTGCCATGAATAACAGAAATGATGTGGAAGTTTTGATTGATGGCAGAAGATATACGATCTGTGGATTTGAGAGTGATGAGTATCTGCAGAAAGTAGCTTCTTATATCAATCAGAAGTTTGGTGAGTTTAAAAAGATTGACAATTACCGCAGTATGGATCTGGAACTTAGGAATGTTTTGCTGGCGATCAATATTGCCGATGATTATTTTAAAGCGGAGGATAAGGCGGCCATATACCACAGTGAACGGGAATTGAAAGACCGCATGATCCTGGAGATGAAACATGAGATGATCGAACTGCAGGATGCTGCTAAGGAACATGATAAGAAAGTGGCAGAGCTTGAGAAAGCTTTGGAAGAAGCCAAAAAGAAAAATATAGAATTGGAAACAAGATTGAAAACGAAGAGATAGGACTGCATTATGCAGTCCTTATTTTCCATTATGGAGTGAGGAAAGACGGTTATGAGAAAGATTGAGATTCTGGGACCGGCAGGTTCAAAAGAAGGAATTTATGCGGCATTAAACGCAGGAGCGGACGCTGTGTATGTAGGAACGAGCCGGTTTGGAGCCAGAGCCTTTGCTAAAAATCCATCGGTGGAAGAATTAGAAGAGGCATTGGTTTATGCCCATCTGAGAGATAAAAAAATATATCTGACAGTGAATACGCTTTTGACAGATCAGGAAATACAGGGGCAGCTGTATGAGATGATAGCGCCTTTGTATGAAGCCGGTCTGGATGCCTGCATTGTGCAGGATCCGGGTGTGATGTCCTTTCTGCACCGGAATTTTCCGGAGATGGATCTGCATGCCAGCACCCAGATGACTCTTTTTTCAGGGGAAGAAGCAAATCTGTACAAAAATCTTGGGGTTACCAGATATGTGCCGGCCAGGGAACTGTCAATTGAGGAAATTAAACAGGCCAGGAAACAGACAGATCTGGAGATGGAGGTATTTGTACATGGTGCTTTGTGTTATTGTTACTCCGGACAGTGCCTTATGAGTGAAGTGATCGGGGGCCGCAGCGGGAACCGTGGCATGTGCGCCCAGCCTTGCAGGCTGGCCTTTGAGGGAGATAAGGGCAGGAAAAACTATTTGAATACAAAAGACATCTGCACTTTGCTTTATATACCTGAACTGGTTGAAGCGGGCATTGATTCTTTTAAAATCGAGGGACGCATGAAACGCTGGGAATACAGTGCCTATATGTCGCATCTGTACCGCAGATATGTAGATTTATACCAGGAACAGGGAATAGAAAAATTTGATGACCTCAGGAAGGACCGCCAAAGTATTTTGTGGCAGGATTATCGCAACAGTCAGGATCTGTACAACCGGGGGGGATTTTCAAAGAGTTATCTGTTTGAAACCGACAATAGAGCCATGATGGATACAACCCGTACCGGCCACTATGGAGTGAGAGTGGCCTCTGTCATCAGGGCAGATTCCCATCAGGCTCAGTTTTTGGTGGATGAAACAATCCATCCTCAGGATGTGCTGGAGTTTCGTAATGAAAAAGGAGAAAAAGTCTATGAGTTTACCAGCGGCAGTTCTTATGAAAAGGGAGAAACGGCGGTCACCCGTATCCTTCCCGGATGCGGTGTGAAAAAGGGCCAGTCTCTTTTCCGTACAAAGAATAACCGGTTGCTGGATAAAATACAGAAATATGAGGAGAATGCTTCTTCAAAGGTAACCCTTAAGGGAACTTTTAAGGCAGTAAGAGGAGAAAATATTAGTTTTGCGCTGGAAGGAAGAGGCGTCTGCGCCGCCTGTCGTGGGGATGTGTGGCAAGAAGCCCAAAAGCGCCCGGTGTCTGAAAAAGAGGTGCGGGACAAGTTAGGTGCCATGGGTGCCACGGAGTATGATCTGTCAGAACTTTCGGTCGATATGGAAGAGGGCTTTATCCCTCTTGGAATGTTAAAAAAAATCCGGCGTGAAACACTGGAAGCCTGGGAGCAGAAGGCAGCGGTAAGGAGAGTGACCGGTGAGAAAATCCCGGGAAAAACAAAGGATATACCAAAGCAGACAAAAACAGTTATTAGTGTTTCCAGTCTGGAACAGCTGCAGGCGGCCATGAAGCAGGAAAAGGAAGGTTTGACATATTACCATGTGAAGTTGGAAGTATTGCCAGTGGCGGACTGGGAAAAAGCGGCATCCCTTTTGGAAGGAGTGCCATATATGATTTCCTTTCCACCTATACTCAGAGGACAGGGAAAAGAAATTTGGGAGAAAGACTGGCGCGGCCATGGAAGTGTGTGGAAGGAAAACAGACCGGAATATTTTGTTATCAACAGCCAGGCGGCCTGGTTGTATGCCAAAAAGGAGTTTGCAGATCTAAAACTTATCACCGATGAGATGATGTATGAAACAAATGGAGAGGCAGAAGAAGTATACCGGCGGATGGGGGCAGAAGCCCACATGGTACAGGTATATGGGAGAATCCGTGTGATGAAGTCGGCGGGGCCTCTGAACACAAGAAAACTGATCACACCTAAAAGGGATTCCTTTGTGGCAGATACCCACAGAACTTATGGATATGTATCTATTTATACAAAAGACCCGGTGTGGAGTGAAAAAAGAGATGATTTTGTAAATCTTGATTTTACCTTCGAGCAGGGAAATGAGGTGAAGGAGGTGATCCGAAGATGGAACTTATAATTGCTGAATTGTCCCGTTATGTGCTGATCATATTATTTGCTTTTTATACCCTATTCAGCTTCCGGGCTTTTTCCAGAAAGACGGAGGAGGGAAAAAATGCCGTATGGCATGCCCAGAGGACGATCACGGTTTTGATCCTGCTGCTGTGTGGCAGCATCCTGATCATGGAAACAAAAGAATTGCGCTATCTGGTGCTGCTGGGACTGGAGTTGGCCTTCTATGTTTTTTTTGTAAAGATCTATCAGGTGTTTTACAGGGGGCTGTCCAAACTGGTCCTGAACAATATGATGATCTGCATGATGATCGGACTTGTTATGCTGGGACGGCTTAAATATGAGTATGCCATCCGGCAGCTTGTTATGGCGGCGGCGGCCATGGCTGTGTGCCTTCTTGTGCCGTTGTTTATTGAGCGTTTTACCATTTGGGAAAAACTGAGCTGGCAGTATGCCCTGGCCGGAATTTTATTTCTGATGCTGGTGTTTGTCATTGGTGTGGAAAAATATGGTGCTAAAAACTGGATCTCCCTGGGAGGAATTGATATTCAGCCTTCGGAGTTTGTGAAGATCATATATGTCTTTTTCATTGCCGGTGCGTTATCAAAATTCAGGGATTTTAAACATATTGTAGTTATCAGTGCCATAGCGGCAGTTCATGTGCTGATCCTGGTGGCAGAAAAGGATCTGGGTGCAGCCCTGATTTATTTTATCACCTATCTTGTTATGCTGTATTCGGCTACGATGCAGGTGGGATATCTGGCGGCAGGATTGGGAGCCGGGGCGGTGGCTGCGGTGGTTGCTTACAAACTTTTCTCGCATGTGCAGACCCGTGTGACTGCCTGGAAAGAGCCATGGCAGCATATTAACAACGAGGGATACCAGATCTGCCGGAGTTTGTTTGCCATAGGAACCGGAGGATTGTTTGGCATGGGACTGGGACAGGGACTGCCGGAGAGTGTACCGGTAGTAGAAAGTGATTTTATTTTTTCTGCCATTTCGGAAGAGTTGGGAGTGATCTTTTCCGTATGTCTGATCCTTGTGTATGTTTCCAGTTATATTATGTTTGTAAATATTGCCATGAAGATGAAAAAGATGTTTTATAAATTGACAGCCTTTGGATTGAGTGTTGTATTTATTTTCCAGACATTTCTGTGTGTGGGGGGAGCCAGTAAATTTATCCCATCTACCGGTGTTACACTGCCACTGATCAGTTATGGAGGAAGTTCAATTATTACTACGATTGTAATTTTTAGCATTATACAGGGGATGTATGTATTGAATGAAAGAGAGGCAGGTGATATGGTTGAAAGAAGAGAGCGGGAAAATGACTAAAAAGATGAACCGGGAAATGGCGGTGGTAACCTATCTTTTCATGATCTTATTTTTGATCATGGCAGGTTATATCGTTTATTTTGTGGTACATGATTCGGACAAGGTGTTGAACAATCCGCAGAATAAAAGACAGGAACTTTTGGCAAAGCGAGTTACCAAGGGAAGCATCCTGGCATCCGGAGGCCAGAGACTTGCTTATACCAAGACCTCAAAAAATGGAGAAGAGACAAGAGTTTATCCTTATGGGGAACTATTTGCCCATGTAATAGGACATACAACTCACGGTGCGACAGGACTGGAATCCACAGAAGGGTATACGATGCTGACAAGCAGTATCAATCCGTTGAAAGGGATGTTAAATGAACTCCAGGGTAAGAAAAATCCGGGAGACAATGTAGTGACTACCCTGAACCTGAAACTTACAAGGGCGGCACAGGAAGAACTGGGATCAAAAAAAGGAGCGGTTGTGGCCATGGATCCGGAAACCGGCAAAATCCTTGTTATGCTTAGCCAGCCATCTTATGATCCAAACAATCTGACAGACGCCAGATGGAAGAAACTGACTCAGAGTTCATCGGACGACTCAGTTCTTTATAACCGGGCTACTCAGGGACTGTACCCGCCTGGGTCCACTTTTAAACTGTATACGGCACTGGAATTTATGAGAGAAAATTCGGATTATGAGAAGTACTCCTATCGGTGCCAGGGAAGTATTGGATCAGGAGACACAAAGATCAAATGTTATGAGGGAGAAGTCCACGGCAGGGTGGATCTTTCCATGGCTTTTGCAGAGTCTTGTAATGCTGCTTTTTGTAATATAGGAAGCGGACTGAATGTGTCTAAATGGAAAAAATTATGCGAATCTTTATACTATAACAAGAGTATGCCCATTGAAAAAATCGAGCAGAAGTCTTCCCGTTTTACGGTGGATTCTTCTACGGGAGCAGGGGACATCATGCAGGTATCCATTGGACAGGGCAATACACTGGTGACACCTCTCCAGAACAGTTTCCTGGTGGCGGCGGCCCTGAATGACGGAAAACTTATGAAACCATACCTGGTAGACCGGGTAGAAGATACAAAGGGGAATATTGTGTCAGAAAATGCTCCGAAACAGGCAGCTGAGCCCATCACAAAAAAGGAAGCGAAAGCATTGAAAAAACTCATGCGAAAAACGGTCACAAGCGGAACGGCCACAGCTCTCTCGGGACGGGGTTATGAAGCAGGCGGAAAGACCGGTTCAGCCGAGTTTCACAATGGTTCTACCGACTCCCATGCCTGGTTTGTAGGATATGGTGAGAAAAATGGCAAAAAACTGGTAGTCAGTGTGGTAGTAGAGGCTGTCGGTACAGGAAGTGCTTATGCCGTACCGGTTGCCAAAAGAGTGTTAGATGCTTACCTGCAGTGAATAGAAAATGGGGAAATAGCAAAAAGTAAACACAAGAGAGGGTGAATGTAATGTTAGAACAAATCGATCTTTCTAAAAAAATGAATGAAAAAGAGTATAACGAAACGGTATCACATCTGGAAATACGGCTGGCGCAGCTGCAGCGAAAGTGCAGGGAACAAAATATTCCGGTGATGATCTTTATGGAAGGGTTAGAGGCAGCCGGAAAAGGAACGATGATTAACCGGCTGATCCGGTGTCTGGATCCCAGAGGCTTTCAGGTATTTGCCATGGGAAATGAGAAAAAAGCAGATAAAAAATATCCGTATTTTCACCGCTTTTTAACAAAAATTCCGGCCAGAGGACGGATCCATATTTTTGACAGCAGCTGGTATCAGGGCATAAGAAGCGGTCAGGCGGCAGAGGATCAGGTGAATGCAGTAGAGAAAATGCTGACGGAAGATGGTATGGTTTTGTGCAAGTTTTTTTTGCTCATATCCGAAAAAGAACAAAAAAACCGATTGGAAAAGATCCGGGAAAACAAAGAAACAGCCTGGAAAGTGTCGGACAGGGCATGGAAAGAAAAGGACCAATATAAAGAAATACTGCAGGCCTATGATACAATCCTCCATGATACGGACAGAGCCAATGCACCGTGGATCATTGTGGAGTCTATGGACAGACGGTTTGCTGTGTGCAAGATCATGAAGGAACTGGTGGACAGAATGGAGATGGCGCTTCTTGAAAAAAGCCAGAAGGTGTTTAAAGAGGCGGAAGAAGGGGCAGATCCTATGCGTAATTCTATACTGCAGGGAGTGGATCTTACAAAGAGTCTTACGCCGGAAGAATATAAGAGTAAAAAGAAAAAACTGCAAAAGAAACTGGCTGTTCTGCAAAATGAATGTTATCGGCTGAAAGTCCCGGTGGTGTTGGCTTTTGAAGGATGGGATGCCGGTGGCAAAGGTGGTGCCATCAAGCGTCTGACCCAGGCTATGGATCCGAGAGGTTATGAAGTGGTACCGGTAAGTGCACCTAATGATCTGGAAAAATCCCACCATTACCTGTGGCGTTTCTGGAACAAGTTTCCAGAGGATGGCAAAATAACAATCTTTGACCGGACCTGGTATGGAAGAGTGCTGGTAGAGCGTATAGAAGGTTTTGCCAGAGAGGATGAGTGGAAGCGGGCTTATGCAGAGATCAATCATATGGAGAGACAGCTGACAGAGCATGGAGCAGTCCTTTTAAAATTCTGGATGCATATTGACAAAGAAGAACAGGCAGTCCGGTTTGAACAGAGACAGGAAATTCCTGAAAAACAGTGGAAGATCACGGATGAAGACTGGCGGAACCGGGAAAAATGGGATCAGTATGAAGTGGCAGTGGATGAAATGATCGTGCGGACTTCTACAGAGCAGGCACCATGGCATATCATTGAGGGAAATTCAAAACTATACGCCCGTATCCGTGTAATGGAGGTCGTGGTAGAGGCATTGGAGAAGAAAATAAGTCTTTTGCAAAAATAGAGAAAAAAACTGTTGACAAAAATTGTATTCCGTCATATAATAAGTCTTGTTGTTGAGCGGATGTGGCGGAATTGGCAGACGCACAAGACTCAAAATCTTGCGGTGGTGACATCGTGCGGGTTCAAGTCCCGCCATCCGCATAATATGCCAGAGAGAAGCGTTGTATAGCTGATTCATTCAGTTATATGGCGCTTTTTTCGTTATTAAGAACAGAGAGGTAGTAAAATTGGAAAATAAATTGATCCTGCTGGATGGAAACAGCATATTGAATCGAGCTTTTTATGGAGTGCCGGATCTGACAAACCGGCAGGGACTTCATACCAACGCAGTGTATGGATTTTTAAATATTATGTTTAAGTTCATAGAAGAGGAAGAACCAAGCCATATGCTGGTGGCGTTTGACCAGAAAGAACCCACATTCCGGCATGAAATGTATGCAGAGTATAAAGGGACCAGAAAACCTATGCCAGAGGAACTGCGCCAGCAGGTGCCGGTGATCCGGGAAATACTGGAAGCTATGAATATAAAGATCTATTTTCAGGATGGGATCGAGGCCGATGACATTCTGGGAACTATGGCAAAGAAGGCGGAAAAGGAAGGATTTACCGTTTCGGTTGTGTCCGGAGACAGAGATCTTCTGCAGTTAGTTACCGATAAGACTACGGTGCGGATTCCAAAGACAAAGGCAGGAAAAACCATAGTGGAAAATTATGATCCTTCCGGAGTGATCCAAAAGTATGGCATTACCCCGCCTCAGATTATTGATCTGAAAGGCTTGATGGGAGATTCATCGGACAACATTCCGGGAGTGCCGGGAGTAGGAGAAAAGACGGCGGTAAAACTTCTGACTTTATATGGTACGGTGGAAAATACGCTGGCTCATGTAGATGATATTACTCCTAAAAGAGCCCATGATGCAGTGGCGGCTAATGTGAAACTGGCAAAACTCAGCAAAGCACTGGCTACGATCAAAACGGACTGCAAGCTGGGTGTAACTATGGATCAGTGCCGGCTGGAAGATATTTTTAATGCCAAGGCATTTTCTCTGATCCAGTCGCTGGATATTAAATCCATCCTGAAAAAGTTTGACGCTGATGCGGCAGGGAATCAGGGAGTGGAGGAAAAATTCCACACGATAACAACCCGGCAGGAAATGGAGCAGTTGTTTGAGAAAGTTCCGTCTGGGACGGTTGTGGGACTTCGCAGTGTGTTTCGCAAAAATACCAATATGTCTATGGACGGTGCAGGCCAGCTTACTTTGTTTATGGAAGAACCAAAGAGATTGCTGGCTCTGGCAGTATGTCTGGATGGAGAGAATGTTTACTGCCTGGAAACCGGGGAAAAACTGCCGGAACAGGAAATCCTTGAAAAGGTCAAAGAACTTTCCGGGAAATATGTGATCAGTGCCAATGACTGGAAAGGCCAGCTGGACTGCCTTACTGTTTCTTCCAGAGAAAACTGTTTTGATACGGCAGTGGCAGCCTACCTGATCGAACCGATCCAGAAAGGATTTATGGAGGAAGATCTGGCAGAAAACTATGGGGATATATCCTTTTATCCGTACAGCCAGATGTTTGGCAAGATGGCTTTTGAAACAGCTTTTGATGAGAAAAAGGAAGAATGTGTTAAATACCTATGCTATTGTGCTCTAGTCAATGCAAGGGCCTATGCGCCTCTCAGGAAAGAGTTAAAACGGATCAAATCCTGGGATCTTTTTGAAAAGATTGAAATGCCTCTTGTATTTACACTGAAAGATATGGAAAAAGCAGGCATATTGGTAGAACAGAAGGCTCTCAAAGAATACGGAGACAGACTGGGAGAGCGCCTGACATCGCTGGAGCAGGATATCTATGAGAGAGCAGGAGAAGAATTTAACATCAATTCACCGAAACAGTTAGGCGCGATCCTGTTTGAAAAGATGCATATGCCTTATGGGAAGAAAACAAAGACGGGGTATTCAACTTCGGCGGAAGTACTGGAAAAACTCCGTTTTGAAGATCCAATCGTGGAGATGATACTGGAATACCGGCAGTTAGCCAAGTTAAAATCTACTTATGCAGATGGGCTGGCGGTGTTCATCAATGAAGAGGATGGAAGGATCCATACCACCTTTAACCAGACCATTACGGCTACCGGCCGCTTAAGCAGTACGGAGCCAAATCTTCAGAATATCCCCATCCGCATGGAATTGGGAAGGGAGATCCGAAAGGTATTTGTGCCACAGGAGGGATATGTTTTTCTGGATGCGGATTATTCACAGATCGAACTGCGCGTATTGGCCCATATGTCCCAGGATAAACACCTTATTGAGGCGTACAGGGAAAATGCGGATATACATCGTACGACAGCATCCCTTGTATTCCATACACCATTTGAAGAGGTGACGGATCTGCAGAGAAGAAATGCAAAGGCAGTGAATTTTGGTATTATTTACGGCATTAGTGGTTTTGGACTTTCAAGAGATCTGAATATATCGAAAAAAGAGGCAGAGCAGTATATAAAAGATTATTTTGCCATGTATGACCGGGTAAAAGAGTATATGGATTCTTTGGTTGAAATGGGAAAAACAAAGGGCTATGTTTCTTCTTTGTTTGGAAGAAGAAGACCAATTCCGGAACTGAAAAGCAAAAACTTCATGCAGCGTCAGTTTGGTGAAAGGATCGCTATGAACTCGCCGATCCAGGGAACAGCGGCAGATATTATCAAAATCGCCATGAATCATGTGCACGACAGACTGATCAAAGAGGGATGCCGTTCCCGGCTGATCCTGCAGATTCATGATGAACTGCTGATTGAAACCCATCCGGAAGAGATCGAACAGGTGAAGAAAATCCTTCAGGAGGAAATGGTCCATGCCTGTGATCTGGCGGTGCCGCTGATTGCAGATGTGAAACAGGGAAACAGCTGGTACGAGGCAAAATAAAGGAGGAACTTATGGTACTGGGAATTACCGGCGGTGTAGGATGTGGGAAATCCACGCTTTTGTCTATGCTGGAAAAGAAAAAGGGAGCAAAAGTGATCTTGGCAGACAATCTGGGCCATGAAGTCATGGAACCGGGGACAGAGTGCTATGAGCAGATCGTCGCTCTCCTGGGCAGCAGCATTTTGGACGAAACAGGGCATATAAAGAGGGAAAAGATGGCACAGATTATTTATGGAGATGATGAAAAGAGAAGACAGGTAAATGAGATTGTGCATCCCAGCGTAAAAAAAGAAATAAAAGAACGGATCCGTATGTGGCAGGCGGAACCTCTTGTGGTAGTGGAAACAGCGTTGATGTTTGAAAGCGGCTGTGATGCATACTGCGATGAGGTCTGGGGCATTTTTACAGATCCGGAGATCCGTATAGACAGACTTTTAAAAAGTCGTGGATACTCCAGAGAAAAGTCTTTCTATTATGCAAAAGCAGATGTCTTATGAAGAATTGAAGCAAAAATGCAGTCATGTTTTATTTAATGATGAAGATCCGGATAAACTTTGGGAACAGATAAAAGAACTGCTACCAATCTAGGCTGGATTATGTTATAATTATATATTATTTAGAGAAATTTTACCCATGAGATTTTTACAGTGAGGAATGAGAAGGCAAAGATTATGACAAACAAAAATGAAGGTTATGTATTTGGATTAGATATTGGTACCAGAAGTATTGTAGGCACCGTAGGATACAGAATGGGAGCGGACCGTTTTGTTGTTATTGCCCAGGAGTCTATAGAACATACTACCAGAGCAGTGATCGACGGACAGATCCATGATATACATACGGTGGCAAAGACAATTGCAGAAGTAAAGCACCGGTTGGAGGAACGCATTGGAGAGGAATTGAAAGATGTGTGTATTGCTGCTGCAGGCAGGGTTCTGAAGACAAAGCAGGTGCATGCGGTGTATGATTTTCCATCAGATACCAAAGTGACGAAAGAACACATCAAATCACTGGATATGCTGGCAGTGGAAAAGGCATATGAGGAGATCCGTCAGGAAATCAGCAGAGAAGACAAGAACTTTTTCTGTGTGGGATATTCGGCTGTGAAGTACTATCTGAATGAATATCCCATGGAGATGGTGGAACTGCATACGGCCAGCAATATCGGAGTGGATCTGATTGCTACATTTTTGCCGGAAGAGGTGGTAGATGGATTGTATGCGGCAGTAGAGGGTGCAGGGCTGCATGTGTCAAGTCTGACGCTGGAGCCGATAGCGGCCATTCAGGTGGCGATCCCGGAGAAGTTCAGACTGCTTAACATTGCTTTAGTGGATGTAGGAGCCGGTACCTCGGATATTTCTATTGTGAAAGATGGCAGTATTATCGCATTTGGCATGATCCCTCTGGCAGGAGATGAGATCACAGAGGCCATTGCCCAGAGCCTGCTGATTGATTTTGAGACGGCAGAGTCTTTGAAACGCCAATATGAGAAGAGAAAAGTTTTATCTTATAAAAATATATTTGGTGAAAAACTAAAGGTGTCTAAAGAAGAAATTGCCTCTATTGTAAAGGAAACCATGGAAAAGATTGCACAAAAGGTCGGTGAAAGCATCATTGAGCTGAATGGTAACAAAACCGTCAGTGCTGTCTTTGTAGTAGGAGGCGGTGGCAAGCATGATGGATTTACGGACTGTCTTGCCAGAGCCCTCTCCCTTCCTGAAAACCGGGTAGCGGTCCGGGGAGCAGAGGTCCTGGGCAATGTACATTTTGCCCAGGAAGGAATACATAAGGATTCTACTTTGGTGACACCGATTGGTATCTGCATGAGTTATTATGAGCAGAACAATAATTTTATCCATGTCCAGGTAAACCAGCAGCGGGTAAAACTGTATGACAACGGAAAGGCTACGATACTGGATGCATGTATCAGTTCCGGTTTTTCCAAAGATCATCTGTTCCCGGTAAGAGGTGATACCATCCGTTATACGGTCAATGGAGAGATCAAAGAGGCCAAAGGAAAGACGGGAGAGGTGGCTGAGATCAAGTGCAATGGAAGAGAGGCCAGCCTTAACGAGATTGTGAAAGAGAATGATGAGGTTACGATCCGACCTTCTACTAAGGGCGAAAAAGCAGTGATCCGTCTTCAGAGCCTGGAAGAATGTAAAAAAGAAATGCATATTGTGATGTATGGAAGAGACTGGATCTGCCCATGTCCGGTGGAGGTAAACGGACGGCCGGAGGATCTGTCTTATGTAGTTCAGAATGGAGATGAAATTCATATATTTGAGTATTTTTCGGTAGGAAAAGTATTTGAGTATGCGGCTATAGAAAAGCCGGAGAAGGTACTTTTAAATGGCAGAGAGGCGGGAATGACAGCCAAAGTGTCAGATGGTGATGTAATTGAAAAAATACCTGAAAAACCGGCGGCGAAACAGGAGGTGGAAGAAAAGACACCGGAAGAAAAACAGCAGGAGCAGATGGAAGAAGATCCGCTGCTGCAGCCAATGAAACCTTTGCCGGACTGGGCAAAAGACCTTCCCTTTGACACGGATAAGTTAGGAAGCGATGGAGAGATCATTCGGGGAAATACTGAAAAGAGAAGGATCATCCATGAAACAGCGTCTTTCGAACCGGTTCATGTAAAGGTAAATGGAACGAAGGTAACTCTTCCGTTAAAGCAAAAACCAATCTTTGTGGATGTGTTTGATGTGTATCCGTTTGATCTGACAAAAGCAGGGGGAACAAAGCTGATTACAAAGATCAATGGAGAGGATCAGGAGTTCACACAGCCTCTTCAAGAAGGGGATGAGATTGAACTTTACTGGGAGAAATAGGAATCAGAGGGATGGAGGAACAAAACGATGGAAGAGAACTTGATAAACCGGATGAGAAGCAGTTCATTTATGAAAATGGCCCACATGGCTCTGTATGTTTTTTTGATTTTGTATGCTTCTGCAGGAATTTATGACATTTGTGCGGGAGACCGGTTTTACCTGATTGAATTTATAAAGTACATTGGAGTAGATGTTTTTTGCATTGTATTCATTCAGATGGAAATGATTTTCCATAAGGAAAACCTAGGGGAAAAGACAGCCTATCACCTGGGATGTTTTTATTACGGAACCAGAGTAGTAATGGCGGGGGTTGCTTATTTTATTAAGCCGACTCAGATGGACCAGCTTGTTTTTTATCTGATCCTGATTGCATTTATGGCGGAATTTATGATGTTTTTCTGCTTCACATCCTTTGATTATCTGGGACGAAGAGGAATTTGTTATGTTATTTATGCACTGGGATTCAGTCTGGTTTCCATGGTGCAGTATATCAGCCGTCTATATGCCAGAGAAATTACGGGGACCAATTTTCTCAGAGGGATTTCTATTTCCTTTGGCGGATTGTTTGTGTTGATCGCCATGGGAGAAGTATTAGCCTATTCCTGGGGCTATTACGAAAAAAGAATGTTTGCTCAGAACCGTGCTCTGGATGACCTGAATGAAGCTAATGAAGCACTTCAGCAGCAGCAGGAAAAGATTGAGAAGATCAATGAAAAATTAGGCAATCAGAAGATTAAGCTGCAGGCTGCCAATAAAAGGATCAACCGTTCTCATGATGAAATGTCTGTTCAGAATGAAATTTCTTCCAGCATTGCCGCATCACCAAAGCGGGACGAACTGCTTAATAAAGTGGCCAATATCCTGCATCTGAGACTGGATCTGGACCTGGTTATGATCATTATGGAAGAAGACAACAGTCTTCTGGTGCCTGGTGAGGAACCGAAAGGTCGCTTTGTGGCGGTATCCACCACCATGGGAGATGAGTACAGGCAAAATCTGATCCGGAGTGTAAAAGAGATGGATATGCAGGATGTTTTATCTCTGAGTAAAACCTATATGCAGAATGTAGAGACAGATACGGTAAAACTGTTCCACGACAGCCGGGTAGAATTTGATTTCCCATCTGTGATCATTCTGCCGGTAAACCAGCAGGAAGAGAGACTGGGAACTTTGATCGTGGCCAAAAACAAAGAAAATGCCTTTATGGATGGCCGTGCATTTTATGAAAGTATTGCCAGCCAGTTAAGTATTGGTATTTCTAATGCAAAGTTGTATGAAAAAATGAATGATATGGCTATCCGGGACGGCCTGACCCGTATTTACAACCGGAGACATCTGAACGAGTGTCTGAATGAATATCTGTCAGAAGCTATGGTGAAAAAACTTCCGGTAACTCTGGCACTGTTTGATATTGATAAGTTTAAGATGATAAATGACACATATGGCCATCAGTGCGGAGATGAAGTGATTCGTTATGTGGCGGCATTGTTAAATAAAGGTGCCATCAGCCATGGCGGAATCGCCGGACGGTATGGCGGCGAGGAATTTGTCATAGCATTTCTTGGCAAATCACTGGAAGAAGCATATGAGATCGTGCAGCAGGTACATCAGCAGATCAAGAGCAAACCGGTTATATATGGAGAATCCCGTGTGGATGTAAGAACCAGTGCCGGTGTGGCATGTTATCCGGAAACATGTTCGAATCCATCCGAGCTCTTGACAAGAGCCGACTGGGCAATGTATCATTCTAAGAAGAATGGTCGAGATCAGATTACTATTGACAGTGACCAGATTACTGATAAAATGTAGTAGAGGTGCGCTATGCAATTATACAGCATTGCCAGTGGAAGCAGTGGAAACTGCATCTACCTGGGCGAAGAAGATGGCGGTATTTTGATCGATGCAGGAATCAGCCGCAAAAGAATCGTAACGGGACTGGAGCGTAAAGGTTTGTCGCTGGATGATATAAAGGCGATTTTTATCACACATGAACACAGCGACCACATCAGTGGTCTGGGGCCTGTTCTGCGAAAAAATCCAATTCCTGTTTATGCTACGGCAGACACAGTTTCTGCTATCTGGGAAAAGACCAATATGAATAATATTTCCCCGGAACTGTTCCACAGTATCCGGCCGGAAGAGGAGATCGAAGCCGGAGAAATGTTAGTACGTCCTTTTTCTATTTCCCACGATGCAGTGGATCCGGTGTGTTATACAGTGGAGAAACAGGGAAAGAGAGCGGCGGTGGCTACTGATATGGGCTGCTTTGATGATACCATTATCCGGGTGCTGGGTCAGTGTGATTCCGTGTTGATCGAAGCAAATCACGATATCAATATGCTGCAGGTAGGACCTTATCCTTACTCGCTGAAAATGAGGATATTAGGCAATAAAGGGCACCTGTCCAATACATCCTGTGCAGATCTGATCAAGGAGATTTTACATAAGGATCTGAAACATCTGGTATTAGGACATCTCAGCAGAGAAAATAACTTTCCGCAACTGGCTTACAGGACGGTTTTGGATGAACTGGAAAAGACAGAGACATGGGGGACTCTTGACACCCGTCTGATGGTGGCAAGCAGGGATGAACCCACGGAACTGTTGAAAATAAATTAAAATCTAGGAGGCACCATGAAAAAGACAATTATTACAGTAGTAGGAAAAGACAGTGTAGGTATTATTGCAAAGGTTTGTACCTATCTTGCAGAGAATGACATTAACATTCTGGATATTTCACAGACCATCGTAGATGGCTTTTTTAACATGATGATGATCGTTGACTTCCAGTCAAATGATAAGAAGTTTACAGACATTGCAGCACAGCTGGAAGCCATGGGAGAGGATATCAATTGTGTCATCCGTGCTCAAAGAGAGGAAATTTTTGACAAAATGCACAGACTGTAATAGCGTGAACAGACTTTATGGAGGACAATAAAACATGATTAACATCAACGAAGTAATTGAAACAAATAAAATGATCGACAAAGAGAATCTGGATGTTCGTACTATTACTATGGGTATCAGCCTTTTGGATTGTATTGATTCGGATCTGGATAAGGTTTGTGAAAATGTTTATAATAAAATTACCACAATGGCGAAAGACCTGGTGGCAACAGGAGAAGAGATCAGTACCGAATTTGGTATTCCGATTGTGAACAAGAGAATTTCTGTTACACCGATTGCGCTGGTAGGCGGTTCTGCCTGCAAAACACCGGATGATTTTGTAAAAATTGCACAGGCATTAGACCGGGCGGCAAAGAAAGTAGGTGTCAATTTTATCGGTGGATACACAGCTCTTGTTTCTAAAAAAATGACAGAGGCAGATAAAAATTTGATTCTGTCTATTCCAAAGGCTTTGTCAACTACCGATTTTATCTGTAGTTCTGTCAATGTTGGTTCTACTAAGACAGGTCTGGACATGGATGCAGTCCTTCTTATGGGACAGGTGATCAAAGAAACAGCAGAACTGACGAAAGAAGCAGATTCTATTGGATGTGCCAAACTGGTAGTGTTCTGTAATGCACCGGATGATAATCCATTTATGGCGGGGGCGTTCCACGGTGTGACAGAAGGAGATGCCATCATCAATGTAGGTGTCAGCGGTCCGGGTGTTGTTAAGACTGCGTTAGACCAGGTAAAAGGAAAAGATTTTGGCACCGTATGTGAAACAATCAAAAAGACGGCCTTTAAGATTACACGTGTAGGACAGCTGGTAGCTCATGAGGCGTCCAAGAGACTGGGCGTTCCATTTGGTATCATCGACCTTTCGCTGGCGCCGACACCGGCAGTGGGGGACAGTATTGCAGAGATTTTTGAGTCACTGGGATTGGAGCGCGCCGGCGCACCGGGAACCACAGCTGCGTTAGCAATGTTGAATGACCAGGTGAAAAAAGGCGGTGTGATGGCTTCTTCCTATGTAGGAGGACTGAGTGGTGCCTTTATTCCGGTCAGTGAAGATCAGGGAATGATCGATGCAGTAAATGAAGGGGCCCTGACACTGGAAAAACTGGAAGCGATGACTTGTGTATGTTCTGTTGGACTGGATATGATCGCAATCCCGGGGGATACAAAAGCAACTACGATTTCAGGAATTATTGCAGATGAAATGGCGATCGGTATGGTCAACCAGAAGACAACAGCAGTTCGTGTGATTCCGGTATGCGGTAAAAAAGTAGGAGATAACGCTGAGTTTGGCGGCCTTTTGGGACATGCTCCGGTTATGCCGGTAAATCCATTCTCATGTGATGATTTTATTACAAGAACAGGTCGTATCCCGGCACCAATTCACAGTTTCAAAAATTAGAAACTTGCAATATACATTAAAATGTTATAAAATGAAGATTGAATGGCGTCGATTAAGGTGATCGACGCTATACTTAAGTGATTAAACAGGAGGATGAGAAAAAATGGCGTTAACATTATCAAAGAAAGCAAGTGAGGTAAAACCGTCGTCTACTCTTGCTATTACAGCAAAGGCGAAGGCACTGAAGGCACAGGGAGTTGACCTGGTGGGTTTTGGTGCAGGAGAACCGGATTTTAACACACCAGACAATATTAATGATGTGGCATGTGAGGCAATCCGCAATGGATTTACAAAATATACGCCGGCGTCCGGTATTGAAGATCTGAAAAAAGCAGTCAGTGAAAAATTCAAGACGTTTAACAAAGTGGATTATGGTGTAGATCAGATCGTTATCAGCAACGGCGGAAAGCATTCTTTGACTAACATTTTTACAGCCATTATTAATGAGGGAGATGAGGTTGTGATCCCGGCACCGTTCTGGCTGAGTTATCCGGAGATTGTAAAACTGGCAGGTGGTGTTCCGGTCATCGTTACCACTACACCGGAGAATGATTTTAAGATTACGGCACAGCAGTTGGCAGAGGCCTGTACAGATAAAACAAAGGCATTTGTTTTAAACTCCCCTAACAATCCTACTGGTATGATATATACAAGAGAAGAACTGGAAGCATTGGCGAAGGTCATTGTGGAGAAGGATATTTATGTTGTGGCAGATGAGATGTATGAATATCTGATCTATGGAGAAGATGAGCATGTCAGCATTGCATCTCTGGGCAAGGAGATCTACGACCATACCATTACATGTAGTGGACTTTCCAAGAGTTATGCCATGACTGGATGGAGAATCGGTTATACCGGTGCCAGCAAAGAGATCACAAAGCTTATGAGCAGTGTTCAGAGCCATCAGACCTCGAATCCTAACTCCATCGCTCAGAAAGCAGCCCTGGAGGCATTGACCGGACCACAGGACAAAGTAAAAGAAATGATCAAAGAATTTGCACAGCGTAGAGACTATATTTATGGCCGATTAAAAGATCTTCCGCACATTTCCGTGATTGAACCCAAAGGTGCTTTTTATACTTTTGTTAAAGTAGAAGATACATTTGGAATGGAATACAAAGGGGAAAAAGTAGGAGATGTATCCAGACTGGCAGCTATCCTGCTGGAAGATTACAGTGTAGCTGTAGTTCCATGTACGGACTTTGGATTCCCGGGCTATATCCGTTTATCGTATGCTATTTCCAAGGAGCAGATCAAAAAGGGAATTGACCGGATTGAGAAGTTCTTAAATGATTTGAAATAACAGGAGTTTTTGTATGCTTGAGAAGTTTAAAATTCTTGGTAAAACATTAAAATACCATGGTCATATTGTTGATTTTTATGCTTATGATCTTCAGGTTCCCAATGGCAATAAGGCGCAATGGGATATTATAGAGCATAAGGGAGCAGCGGCTATCCTGCCGGTGGATTCTGATGGGAAAATTATTATGGTCCGTCAGTACAGAGGGGCTATCGATGATCTTTTGCTGGAAATTCCGGCAGGAGGAAGAGACAGTGTAGAGGAAGAGTTTATCACCTGCGCTTCCAGGGAACTGGAAGAGGAGATAGGATTTAGATCGGAGCATATTTTTCCTTTAATCGACTATCACTCGGCGGCGGCCTATACCAGCGAACTGATCCGGATTTTTTATACGGAGGAGTTGATCCCTTCCCATCAGCATCTGGATGAAAATGAGTTTGTTCAGATTGAGAGATATACGGTAGATGAATTGACGGATATGATCTTTCGAAGAGAAATCACAGACGGCAAAACCATTGCTGCTGTTATGGCTTATAAAGCACTGAAAAGTAAATAAATGGAATGATTAAAAACCTTGTCTCATAGGATGTAAAAAGATTTTATGAGGGAAGGTTTTTTTGTGAAAATAAAGAAGTTGTTGTATGGGGTGGGGCTTTCTTTTCTGGCAGGAGCAATGTTTTATCTTTTTTTCCGCCAATCTTTCCGGGATGTGTATAACGAGATAGGTTCATCCATGACAAAATGGCAGCAAGAGAAAGGGATCATGGCAGAACTATACCACTCGCTGTGGAACCATGGTAAATTTTTTGTGATCCTCTGGATTTTGTCGGTGAACCGCACGGCAGTCCGCTGGTACATACGGCTTTTCCTTGGTTTTACGGGAATCCGTAATGGCTTTTTGTTTTTGTTTTTTGTTATGAACCGGGGATGGATGGGAGTACTTTGCTATCTGGCAAGTCTGTTTCCACATTGTATATTGTTTTCCCTGATTTACCTTTATTCTTTTGGACTCATAGAGAAAAAAAGGCAGCAAAAACACAAAATGCTTCTTTTTATCATACTGCTTTTTGCGTTTATTGCTGCTTGTTTATTAGAAGTTTATTTTAATTTGCCGATGATGCAGAAACTCTTGTGTGATTAAAGAGATTCGGCGATTTTATCCAGAAGTTTTTCTGTTTCATCCCAGCCAAGGCATGGATCAGTAATGGACTTGCCATATTCATGCTGGTTTACTTTCTGGGAACCAGGTAAAAGATAACTCTCTACCATAACTCCTTTTACCAGGTTGGCAATTTCTGAATTGACACTGCGGCTGTGAAGAACCGAACTGACGATGCGAGGCTGTTCTGCATATTTTTTTCCGGAGTTGGAATGGTTGGCATCTACGATACAAGCCGGGTTTTTCAGGTTTAGTTTGGAGTACTTCTCAAGAAGCAGTTCCAGATCCTCATAGTGGTAATTAGGAATGGCGTTGCCGTGTTTGTTTACGGCGCCACGAAGGATGGTGTGGGCCAGAGGGTTTCCGTCAGTGGATACCTCATAACCACGATACAGGAATGTATGAGGTGACTGAGCGGCGATGCAGGAATTTAACATAACGGAAAAATCTCCGCTGGTAGGGTTTTTCATACCTACCGGTACATCCATGCCGCTGACAGTCATACGGTGCTGCTGGTCTTCTACCGAGCGGGCACCAACAGCAACATAAGATAAAATATCGCTGATGTATGGCCAGTTTTCAGGATAAAGCATTTCGTCCGCTGCAAAGAAACCGGTTTCGGAAATAGAACGGATGTGCATTTTACGCATGGCGATCAGGCCTTCCATAAAATCTTCCCCTTTTTCCGGATCCGGCTGATGCACGATGCCTTTGTAACCTTCGCCGGTGGTACGAGGCTTGTTTGTATAAATTCTTGGAACGATAAGTACTTTTTCCTGGATCCGTTCCTGAACTTTAGCAAGACGGGTTATATATTCACACACAGAATCTTCGTGATCGGCAGAACATGGTCCAATGATAACAAGAAATTTATCGGATTCACCGGTGATGATCTCTTTGATCTGCTGGTCGCGAATCTGTTTTTGCTTTTTTTGCTCTGGGGTAAGAGGGTATAACTCCTGTAACACTTCAGGGGAGATAATCTCTTTTTTATAATGCATAGCCATTTTCAAAATCTCCTTTTATCTTTTCTTATATTATTTTCTTGTATACCAGGTCATTCTACTCTAATTTGCGGAAGATGTCAAATTAGAGGGGAAAGAACTGACACGGCTTAAAAGTGAAGTGAGACTTGACACAGACAACCGTGGTTTTTATAATGGATAGAAAGATAATCATGCAAGAAAAATAATAAGAATGATAGAAAGAGGAATAAAAGATGCTGAATACAAAGACATTTTTGTACAACACATTGACAAAAAAGGTAGAAGAATTTGTGCCCAATGAAGAAGGAAAAGTCGCCATGTACACATGCGGCCCCACAGTTTATCATTATGCACACATTGGAAATCTGAGAAGTTACATTATGGAAGATGTCCTTGAAAAGCATCTGCGCTATGTTGGTTATGATGTGAAGCGAGTTATGAACATCACGGATGTTGGTCATCTCTCCAGTGATGGCGATACCGGAGAGGACAAGATGCTCGCCGGAGCCAAGAGAGAACACAAGTCTGTTATGGATATTGCCAAGTTTTATACAGATGCGTTTATGGAAGACTGCAGCCGTCTGAAGATCAAAAAGCCGGATGTAGTGGAGTCGGCTACTAACTGCATTCCGGAATTTATTCACATGATTGAGACCTTGCTGGAAAAAGGTTACGCGTATATTGCCGGAGAAAATGTGTATTTTGATACTTCTAAACTGGACAATTATTATGTGCTTTCTGCCCAGAATGAAGAGGATCTTCAGGTTGGTGTCCGGGACGATGTAGAAGAAGATACCAATAAGAAAAATAAGACAGATTTTGTTCTGTGGTTTACCAAATCCAAATTTGACAATCAGGAATTAAAATGGGACAGTCCATGGGGCGTTGGCTATCCGGGCTGGCACATTGAATGTTCCTGCATCAGCATGAAACATCTTGGTGAAAAACTGGATATCCACTGCGGCGGTGTGGACAATATATTCCCGCATCACACCAATGAGATTGCCCAGAGTGAGTCCTATCTGGGACACAAATGGTGTAATTACTGGTTCCATGTAAATCATCTTGTGACAAAGCAAGGTAAGATGAGCAAGTCCAAGGGAGGTTTCCTTACGGTATCTTCTCTTATGGAAGAAGGCTACGATCCAATGGTGTATCGTATGTTCTGCCTGCTGTCTCATTACCGCAAACCATTGGAATTTTCAGAGGATATTTTGAAAAATGTCGCAAACTCTTATAACAAACTGATCCAGAAGGTAGCATCTTTGAAAGATGAAGGCGAAGTGGATGAGAATGCGTATACTGAGTATGATGTAAAATTTGCAGAAGCTATGGGAAACGATATCAATACTTCTTCCGCTATTACTGTTTTGTATGATATGCTGAAGGAAGATTTTTCACCGGCCACCAAGCGGAAACTGGCAGCCAGATTTGACGAGGTCCTTTCTCTTGGACTGACAGAGGCCATGGAGAAAAAAGAAGAAGCAGTGGATGAAGAACTGGCAGCTTATGTAGAAAAGATGATCCAGGAGAGAAAGGCGGCAAAAAAAGAAAAGAATTTTGCCAGAGCTGATGAGATCCGGGATGAGCTGGCAGCTAAAGGTATTGTGTTAAAAGATACAAGAGAGGGAACTCTCTGGCAGGTGGAAAAGTAAAACAGGATGGGAAAGTGAGGAATTGGTATGTCAGGTAAATTAAAAAAAGTGATCTGCATGATGTGTATCAGTATGTTGTTTTTGAATGGATGCGGCAAAAGTGACGCCATTACGGCGGAAACAAAGGCCAAGGTGGAAAGCCAGACAGATAAGGCACTGGAATTGTACGCAGACATTGAAAAAGTAGTAGAAGCGAACCATCTGGAAGCGGACAAAGAGTTTACAGATATGAAAAAACAGTTGACCGATATGGCTACAGAGGTAAAAGGAAAGCTTGCCCAGGCAAAGGAAGAAGATGCAAAACTTGCTCTTCAGGAGATTGATGGCATTATTGATAATCTTACAAAAGTAAAAAATTATGTAGATAAAACCGTGTCGGATGCGAAATAAAAAAGATCAACCACAGAAAACTTCTGTGGTTGATCTTTTTTTATAATATAATCTAAGAATCAGTCTTTATCGTTTAGTTCCAGCAAAAAGTTCAGGAAATCTGTTCTTTTTTCCTTTGTTGCGGCAATCGCACTGCGAGGATGCTGATTGGTCTGACCGGTAAGGAGGTACGGAATGTTATAACCCCAGACAACGCCGGATTTTTTCAGTGGAATAATATGTTTTTCCAGGAACTGAAGAATCGGGATCAGATCATATTTAGGGTTTTTCAAAAAGCCTAATAACTGTTCACTGGAACAGTTGCCGGCACCACGGCCCATACCACCAATGGTAGAATCCAGATAACTGACACCCCGGGTCAGCGCAGCAATGGTATTGGCAAAGGCTAACTGCTGATTGTTATGGGCATGCATACCTACGGATTTGCCATGATCCTCAGCCATTTTCAAATATTTGTCAGCCAGATCATCTACCTGCTCCATGTACATAGAACCGTAACTGTCTACAATGTAGATCACATCTACCGGACACTGGCTCAGCAATGAAAGAGCTTCTGTGATCTCGGACTCTTTGGCAGTAGAGATAGCCATAATATTTACAGTTGTTTCATAGCCTAAGTTGTGGCAGTACTCAATCATTTCGATGGCTGCCGGGATTGTGTGGATATAAGTGGCGATCCGGACCATATCGATCACACTTTCAGAACGACTTAAAATATCCCGTTTGTAGTTGCAGCGTCCAACATCAGCCATGACGGAGAGTTTCATATCCGTATTGTTATCTCCTACGATCCGTCTTATATCATCTTCTTCACAGAATTTCCATGGGCCGAAGTCTTCCGGCTTAAAAATATCTTTGGAAGCTTTATAGCCAAACTCCATGTAATCAACTCCGGCAGCTACATTGGCTGCATACAAGTCTTTAATAAACTCTTCTGTGAACCGGAAATCGTTTACAAGACCGCCATCCCGGATCGTTGCGTCTACAACTTTAATGTCCGGACGGTAGGTTAATAAAGATCCTTTTTTCTCTGTCATGGTAAATCCTCCTCGTTTTAATTATATCTGCTATTGTAACAGATAATCACTAGGAAGAAAAGGAATTTTTTATTGCTATTTTTATTATGACAAGGTAAAATATAAATATATGAAGATTAATACTGTTTCAAGACTGACAGGTTTTGGGATTGGAGGATTCTATGAGGAAAAAGTTTTTAAGTTTGGCTCTGGCACTGACTCTGGTCTGTCAGGTACCGGCTGTTTCAGTCTATGCAGATACCGGGGATGAGCAGCAGGCTGCCACAGAGGATGCAAGTGTACAGGCAGCTGCTATTATGAAGGAAGTAGAGGATCTGTTGTCAGAACCTATGACCAGAGAAAAATTTGCAAAGGTATTGGAGGATTTTGACGGAGCGTCGGATGAAGTCCGTAGTCTGTATGATCTGGAGAAAACAAATTATTTCAACCAGTTAAAGGACTTGATGGAATATGCAGACCGGGCATCGGCAGCCATGGATGAGATCCATATGCTGGGACTGACAGCCACAAGAGATGATTATGATGTGTTTGTACAGGAATATACAGATGCACAGGATGTTGTGAAATTGTACGAAGGAAAGTTTTCCAACTGTAAGAGCAAGGATGTTTTTTCAAACTGTCTTCCTACGATCGTGAAAAAGACACTGGTGCCTAATTACCCGAAATACGAGAAGGCAGGGACGTATTATGCAGTGGAAGAGGCATATCTGGCCATTGGAGATTTTGATGTGCTGTCAGAAGAAGTTGCAGCCAGGGTAAAGACTTTGTCGAAAGCAGTTCAGAAGGCAGAAGAGGATTACGAGATCTCAATCTATGATTTCTTTAACAGTGCAGCCATTAAGACACTGTTGGAGCGGACAGAGAAGGTTTCTTCTTTTGAAGAAGAAATGGATCTTCTGCCGGAAACGATCACCAGTACACAGGATCTGGCGGCTTTGATGCGGGCTTATGAAAAGTTTGGAAAGATGAGTGAAAGCGAGCAGAACATGGTGCCGGCAAGCTACACAGACAGGCTTCAGAATGCGGTAAAAGTTACCACAGACTGCCAGAGCGTGATTGATCAGATCCAGGCAGTGGGAGTACTTCAGGGAGAGGAAGATTATTCCGATTTTTTCAAACGCTATGAAGATGCTTACAAGGCATATCAGTTTTTTGTAAACAAATATCAGGATATCAGCGGCGTGGCAGACCTGATCACCAATCAGGATATTCTGGATCAGGAATCATCTGTACTGGAAATGGTAAAAAGTTTCCGGAAGATCATGGATCAGGATGCAGCTATGATGTGTTCTTTCCTGATACAGATGAATGCAGCCAGAACAGCTTATAACGCTATGGATGATTCTTTGAAAGAGCAGGTTTATAACTACGAAGATTTTGTTAAAATCTGTGAAGACACGACTCAGGCCAATGAGGTGCGGACGATGATCGACGGGATCCGCAGTGGTTTTACAGCAGAAGATGAAGCGTATATACAGAAGGTTCGTCTGGCCTATGAAAATCTTTCAGACAAGGCTAAAACATATGTGGGAAACAGCAAATATGTGACATTGCAGATGGCGGAGGAACAGCTGGCAGCACTGAATGCCAATGAAGCAGCCGGAGTGACCGACAAGATTGCTAAGTTAGGAACCATCACAGTAAATTCTTATGATCAGATTCAGGCAGCCAGAAGGAGTTATGATGCTCTCAGCAGCAGCCAGAAACTTCTGGTAAACAATTACCAGATTCTGACTCAGGCAGAAAATACATATAAGAGTCTGGAAACATCGGTGGCAAAGGCATCGGTGACAGGATTGTCATCTTATGTATACTCAGGTCAGGCATATAAACCGGCATTGCAGGTTGTACTGAACAAAGTCAGACTGCAGGAAGGAATTGATTATAAACTGACATTTTCAGGTAATAAAAATGCAGGAAAAGCCATGGTTAAGATTCAGGGAATCGGTAATTACAAAGGAAGTCTTACCAAGCAGTTTGTGATTTACAGCTGCTCCATTGATGCGGCATCTTTAAGCGGATTAAAGAAGTCTTATGCTTACCGGACAGGTGGCGTGAAACCGGCGGTAAAACTTATATTAAATTCTACTGTTTTAAAGAAAGGTTCCGATTATACCATTTCTTATAAAAGCAATAAAAAAACGGGGAAAGCCCAGGTGGTCATTACAGCTAAGGGAAATTATGCCGGCGTGATGAAGCTGAACTTTAAGATTACAAAACGATCTTTGAAAAAGGCATCCATCACAGGGGTAAAGAAATCTTATGCCTATACAGGAAAACGGATCCGTCCGTCTGTAAAGGTAAAAATCGGAGGCAGGACGTTGCGGAACAAGAAGGATTATACAATCCGCTACAGCAATAATACAGCCAAAGGAAAAGCAGTTCTTTTGATCCGGGGAAAAGGATACTACAAAGGAACGAAAAAACTAAGATTTAAAATTGCGTAGACTTCATTGACCATGTATACAAAAAATGGTACAATGGTCGGAGTGACGCACTACATATAGGAGGTTAATCAAATGGATTACAAAAAAGCAGGAGTTGACATTGAAGCCGGATACAAGGCAGTTTCATTGATGAAGGAGCATATTGCTTCTACTATGAGACCAGAAGTTCTTACAGATATAGGAGGTTTTTCCGGAGCATTTTCCATGAAGAAATTTATGGGAATGGAGGAACCTACTCTGGTTTCCGGAACGGACGGAGTCGGAACGAAACTGAAACTGGCTTTTATTCTGGATAAGCATGACACCATCGGAGTGGACGCAGTGGCCATGTGTGTAAATGACATTGCTTGTGCAGGAGGAGAACCTTTATTTTTCCTGGATTACATTGCCTGTGGCAAGAATGAGCCGGAGAAAATTGCACAGATCGTAAGCGGAGTGGCAGAAGGATGCCGTCAGAGTGACTGTGCGCTGATCGGTGGAGAAACTGCGGAAATGCCTGGCTTTTATCCAATTGATGAGTACGATCTGGCTGGATTTTCAGTCGGTATCGTGGATAAAAAAGATATGATCACCGGAAAGGATCTGAAAGCAGGGGATGTTCTGGTAGGAATGGCATCTTCCGGAATCCACAGCAATGGATATTCATTGGTCCGCAGCGTATTTTCTATGAATGCAGAGACTTTGAATCAGAAGTATGAGTGTCTGGAAAGTGATCTTACACTGGGAGAGACTTTGCTGACACCAACAAAGATTTATGTAAAGGCACTCCGCAGTATCAAAGAGGCTGGAGTCCGCATTAAGGCGTGCAGCCATATTACAGGTGGCGGATTTTATGAGAACATTCCTCGTATGTTGAAAGAGGGAACACATGCGGTCATCGACAAGAACAGTTTTGTGATCCCACCAATCTTCAAGATGCTGGCATGTGATGGCAATGTGGATGAGCATTCCATGTTTAATACTTACAACATGGGTGTGGGTATGATCACAGCAGTGGCCAAAGAAGATGTAGACAAGACAGTAGAGGCTATCAAAGCAGCCGGAGAGACACCATATGTTTTAGGTGAAATCAAAGATGGAGAGAAAGGAATTACATTATGCTAAAAGTTGCGGTTTTGGTATCCGGAGGCGGAACAAATCTTCAGGCAATTTTAGATAGTGTAGACCGGGGAGAGATTACCAATGCAGAAATTGCATTGGTAATTTCTAATAAAAGGGATGCTTATGCATTGGAGAGAGCAGCCGCTAAAAAAATTGAATCCAAGGTTCTTGTACCAAAGGAGTATGAATCCAGAGAGGCATATGGACAGGCACTGACACATACTCTGACAGAGGCAGGGATCGATCTGGTTGTACTGGCTGGATTTTTAGTGATCCTTCCGGAGAATTTTGTAAAAGCATACTACGGACGGATGATCAATATCCATCCATCATTGATTCCATCTCATTGCGGAGCCGGATATTATGGTCTGAAAGTTCATGAAAGTGTGCTGGCAAGAGGAAACAAGGTGACAGGAGCGACGGTCCACTTTGTAGATGAGGGAACCGACAGTGGCCCTATCATTTTACAGAAAGCAGTAGAAGTGAAAGAAGATGATACACCAGAGACACTTCAAAAGAGAGTGATGGAGCAGGCAGAATGGAAGATCCTGCCACAGGCGATCGATCTGATCGCTAATGATAAAATAGAAATCATAGATCACCTTGTACGGACAAAGAAAAAATAAGGAGGATATATTGTGAAAGTTCTTATAGTTGGAAGCGGTGGCCGTGAGCATGCTATCGCATATAGTGTTGCTAAAAGTTCAAAAGTTGATAAGATCTACTGTGCACCGGGCAACGCCGGTATTGGACAGATTGCTGAGTGTGTGGATATAACAGCCATGGAATTTGGCAAGCTGGCTGCTTTTGCCAAAGAAAAAGAGATCGATCTTACCATCATCGGTATGGATGATCCACTGGTGGGCGGCATTGTGGACGTATTTGAAGAGCAGGGACTTCGTGTCTTTGGCCCAAGAAAAAATGCAGCCATCATTGAAGGATCCAAAGCGTTTTCCAAAGATCTTATGAAAAAATATGGGATTCCTACCGCTGCCTATGAAACCTTTACAGACCCACAGAAGGCACTGGAATATCTGGAAACAGCCAAGATGCCAATCGTACTGAAGGCGGATGGTCTGGCTTTGGGAAAAGGTGTGTTGATCTGTAATACACTGGAAGAGGCGAAGACAGGCGTTAAGACTTTGATGTTAGACAAGCAGTTCGGAGACGCCGGTAATGAGATTGTTATTGAAGAGTTTATGACGGGAAGAGAAGTGTCTGTTCTCTGTTATTGCGATGGCACACATATTAAGCCTATGACAAGCGCACAGGATCATAAGAGAGCAAAAGACGGTGATCAGGGACTGAACACCGGCGGCATGGGTACTTTTTCACCAAGTCCTTTCTATGATGAGGAAGTACAGAAGTTCTGTGAGGAAAATGTATACCAGAAGACAATGGATGCCATGAAGGAAGAAGGCAGAGACTTTACGGGAATCTTGTTTGTAGGACTGATGCTGACAGAAGACGGACCAAAAGTATTGGAATATAATGCAAGATTTGGTGACCCGGAAGCACAGGTAGTTCTTCCGCGAATGAAAAACGATATTGTAGATGTTATGAATGCCTGCATTGACGGTAATTTGGATCAGGTGGATCTTCAGTTTGAGGATAATGCCGCAGTTTGTGTTGTTCTGGCTTCCGATGGATATCCGGAACACTATGAAAAAGGAAAAGTGATCCATGGTCTGGAGACATTCGCGGACAAAGATGGCTATTATGTATTCCATGCAGGAACCCGTAAAGAGGGAAATGATATTGTGACAAACGGAGGCCGTGTTCTGGGTGTGACAGCCAAGGGAGCTGATCTGAAAGAAGCCAGAGCCAATGCATATAAGGCCACAGAGTGGATTACATTTGACAATAAATACATGCGCCATGATATTGGAAAAGCAATTGATGAGGCATAATAAAAAAGAATTGGAGGTAGACGGATGTATTCGTTTGAAGAAGTAGTAAAAGCAGATCCGGAGCTTGCAAAAGCTATGGAACTGGAGACGGGAAGACAGAACGATCATATTGAGCTGATCGCTTCCGAGAACTTTGTAAGTAAGGCAGTTATGGCTGCTATGGGAAGTACTCTTACCAATAAATACGCGGAAGGATATCCGGGCAAACGCTATTACGGCGGATGCCAGTTTGTAGATATGGTAGAGGAACTGGCAAGAGAAAGAGCCAAAAAACTGTTTGGCTGTACCTATGTAAATGTTCAGCCTCATTCCGGAGCCCAGGCTAATATGGCAGTCTTTTTCGCACTGGTAAAACCGGGCGAGACCGTTATGGGAATGAACCTGGATCACGGCGGACATTTATCACATGGAAGCCCGGCCAATATTTCCGGAACTTATTATCACATCGTTCCTTATGGTGTAAATGATAAAGGTTTTATTGATTACGATGAAGTAGAGCGGATCGCTAAAGAGTGCAAACCGAAAATGATCATTGCCGGAGCTAGTGCTTACTGTCGCAAGATTGACTTTAAGAGATTCCGTGAGATTGCAGATGAGGTAGGAGCATTCTTAATGGTAGATATGGCACATATTGCCGGTCTGGTAGCTTCCGGTTATCATGAAAGCCCAATCCCTTATGCTCATGTAACAACTACAACAACCCACAAAACACTTCGTGGACCAAGAGGTGGTATGATCCTTTCCTCTGAAGAGTTTGCCAAGGAGCATAAATTAAATAAGGCTATTTTCCCGGGAACACAGGGAGGCCCGTTGATGCATGTGATCGCAGCCAAGGCTGTCTGCTTCAAAGAAGCACTGGATCCATCTTTTAAGGAATATGGAAAGCACATCATTGAAAATGCCCAGGCACTGTCCAAAGGTCTGATGAGCCGAGGAGTAAATATTGTGTCCGGAGGAACAGACAACCACTTGATGTTAGTAGATCTGGTGGACAAAGGATTAACAGGAAAAGAAGTTGAGGCATGGTTAGATGAAGCGAATATCACTGCCAATAAAAATACGATCCCGAATGATCCACAGTCACCGTTTGTTACAAGTGGTGTAAGACTGGGAACAGCCGCTGTTACTACGAGAGGCATGAATGCAGAAGATATGGACCGGATCGCTGAGGCTATTGCCATGATCATAGATGATCATGAGGCAAATATTGATAAGGCAAAGGCAATCGTCAAAGAACTGACAGACCGTTATCCATTGTACTGATTTTTAAATATTTCTTCTATAAGTCTGGGCAGAAATGCTCAGACTTGTGGTTTGTAAAGACGGAATTTTCCAAATAAAAACGGTGAGGAGAAGTTATGGCAAAACGATTGTTTATCGCGGAGAAACCAAGTGTGGCCAGAGAATTCGCAAAGATTCTCAAGGTAGACGCAAAAAGAGGAAATGGTTATCTGGAATCAGAGGACACTATCGTAACCTGGTGTGTAGGTCATCTGGTTACCATGAGTTATCCGGAAGTGTACGATGAAGCACTGAAAAAATGGGATATGAATACCCTTCCATTTTTGCCGGAAAAATTTCTGTATGAAGTGATTCCCAGTGTAAAGGATCAGTTTAATATTGTAGCCGGACTTTTGAACCGGGAAGATGTGGATACGATCTATGTATGCACTGACTCCGGACGGGAAGGAGAATATATTTACCGTCTGGTGGATCAGATGGCGAAGGTGCCGGATACAAAGAAAAAACTGAGGGTGTGGATCGACTCCCAGACAGAAGAGGAAATCCTGAGAGGGGTCCGGGAGGCAAAGCCGATTGCTGAATACGACAACCTGAGCCATTCCGCATATCTGCGGGCAAAAGAAGATTATCTGATGGGAATCAATTTTTCCAGGGTGTTGTCTTTAAAGTATGGTTACTGGCTCAATAATAACTTTCAGGATAAAAAATGGACTTCTGTTTCAGTTGGCCGTGTCATGACCTGTGTTCTTGGCATGGTGGTAAAACGGGAATGGGAGATCCGCAATTTCAAAAAGACTCCATTTTACCGTGTGATCGGGGATTTTTCCCTGGAGGGCAAAGGGTTTCAGGGAGAGTGGAAGGCAGTAGAAGGTTCTGCTTACTATGAGTCACCTGCTCTTTATAAGGAAAATGGATTCAAGAAAAAAGAGGATGCACAAAAACTCATGGACTCTCTTTTACAGCCGGAGCCGGTGGCTTCTGTGATTGAAAAAGTGGAGAAGAAGAAGGAAAAGAAAAATCCGCCTCTTTTGTTTAATCTGGCTGAAATCCAGAACTTGTCTTCTAAATTGTTTAAGATCAGTCCCGATGAGACCCTTGCCATTGTGCAGGAGTTGTATGAAAAAAAACTGGTGACTTATCCAAGAACAGATGCCAGGGTGCTGTCCAGTGCCGTTGCCAAAGAGATTGGAAAAAATCTTGGTGGTCTGCAGGGATATGAGCAGGCCAGGGAATTTCTCCCATACATATCGGAGAACCAGACATATAAAGGACTGGAAAAAACCAGGTATGTCAATGACAAGCAGATCACAGACCATTATGCTATTATTCCAACCGGACAGGGACTGGGAGCCTTGCGAAGCCTGGGAGAACTGCAAAGTAAGATGTATGAGGTGATCGTGCGGCGTTTCCTGAGTATTTTTTATCCGCCGGCAGTGTATCAGAAACTGAATGTGACTGTAAAAAGCGGGGAAGAACATTTTTTTACGTCTACCAAAGTGCTTGTGGAAGAAGGGTTTCTGCCTGTAACGCAATATTCGTTTACCAAGAAGAAAAATGTGGCAGAGATAGACATGGATGCCAAAGAAGACCAGGAAGAAACATTTGATCTGAAAGAGGTGCTGGGGCTTTTGAAGAAGGATACCCCGGTGCAGCTGCAAGCCTGCCATATCAAGGAGGGGGAGACATCACCGCCTAAGCGGTACAATTCCGGTTCCATGGTGCTGGCAATGGAAAATGCAGGACAGTTGATCGAGGATGAAGAACTGCGGGCCCAGATCAAGGGAAGTGGTATCGGCACCAGTGCTACCAGGGCAGAAATCTTAAAAAAATTATTTAATATCGGCTATCTGAACCTGAACAAAAAGACCCAGATCATTACGCCGGCCTTAAAAGGCGAACTGGTTTTTGGAATCGTCCGTTACTCGATGCCCCAGATGTTGTCGCCAAAATTGACGGCCAGCTGGGAAAAGGGTCTGACCGGTGTGGCAGAGGGAAATATTACAGAAGAAGAGTATATGGTAAAACTGGACCGGTTTATAGAACAGCTTGTATCCAGTGCCAAAAGTAGTGACCACAGAGGACGCCTGGACTCCTTTTACCGGGTGGCTGCTCCTTTTTATAAGACAAAAAAATCAAAAACAAAAAAGTAAAGTTTTTATGGAGGTTATAAAATGAAAGAGATATCTGTAAGCAGTTTATTTGATCTGAACAATACCATTGCCGGAGAACTTTTTGAAGGAAAAGAAAATGCCTATGAAGTGCTGCCTTTGATCCATGATTTTATCCTGAAACTGGGAGAGACACTTCCGAAAGAAAAATTTGAAAAAAAAGGTGAAAACATCTGGATCGCAAAATCGGCCAAAGTGGCAGAGACAGCAAGCATTACCGGTCCGGCTATTATTGATGAAGAAGCGGAAGTCCGCCATTGTGCTTTTATCCGCGGCAATGCCATTGTGGGGAAAAATGCAGTAGTGGGAAACTCCACGGAGTTAAAAAATGTAGTGCTTTTTAACAATGTTCAGGTTCCTCATTACAACTATGTAGGGGATTCCATCCTTGGATTCAAATCACATATGGGTGCCGGATCCATTACATCTAATGTAAAGTCTGATAAGACTCTGGTAGAAATCCGTGTCGGACAGGAAAAAGTGAAGACCGGTCTTAAGAAAATGGGAGCAATCCTGGGAGACCAGGTAGAGGTAGGATGCGGAAGTATCCTGAATCCGGGTTCTGTCATCGGTGCCAATACCAACATCTATCCATTAAGCAGTGTAAGAGGTTATGTCCCATCCGGCAGTATCTACAAAAATCAGGGAGAAATTGTGGAAAAACAGTAAATTGCAGGAAGTATGCCGGTGGGCTTTCTTGACATTTCAAGAAAATTATTGTAAAATTTTATCAGTATCTGACGCAAACAGAAAGGAGTCATAACATGATTTATTCACAAGAAGTAGAAAACATGTGCCCAGTTGCTCAGGGTGTTCATCATGGTGCTGCACCAATTCCTGAAGAAGCAAAATGGGTTCAGGCAAAAGAAGTCAAAGATATTTCAGGTTTCACACATGGTATTGGTTGGTGTGCGCCTCAGCAGGGTTGCTGTAAGCTTTCCCTGAATGTAAAAGAAGGTATTATCCAGGAAGCACTGGTAGAGACAGTAGGATGTTCCGGAATGACTCATTCCGCAGCAATGGCATCTGAGATTCTTCCGGGACTGACTGTTATGGAAGCATTGAATACAGACCTTGTATGTGATGCGATTAATACAGCAATGAGAGAGTTGTTCCTGCAGATTGTTTATGGCCGTTCCCAGAGTGCTTTTTCCGAAGACGGACTGGCAATCGGAGCCGGACTTGAGGATCTTGGTAAAGGACTTCGTTCTCAGGTTGGTACAATGTACGGTACATTGAAGAAGGGACCTCGTTACCTGGAGATGGCAGAAGGTTATGTAACTGCTATTGCTTTGGATGACGAAGACCTGATTATTGGTTATAAGTTTGTGAACCTTGGTAAGATGACTGACTTCATCAAAAAAGGTGACGATCCTAACACTGCCTGGGAGAAAGCATCCGGACAGTACGGTCGTGTAGAAGACGCTGTTAAGCTTATCGATCCTAGAACCGATGAAGAAGTTGCAAAATAATTAAAAGGAGGCAAACAAATCATGGCATTATTTGAATCATATGAAAGAAGAATTGACCAGATTAACGCTGTTTTGAACAGTTATGGCATTTCTTCATTAGAAGAAGCAGAAAAGATCACAAAGGATGCTGGACTTGATGTTTATAATCAGATCAAGGGAATCCAGCCAATTTGTTTTGAAAATGCATGCTGGGCTTATATTGTAGGTGCAGCCATTGCAATTAAAAAAGGATGCCGCCGTGCTGCTGATGCAGCGGCTGCTATTGGAGAAGGACTTCAGTCTTTCTGTATTCCAGGTTCTGTAGCTGATACCCGTAAGGTAGGTTTGGGACATGGTAACCTTGGAAAGATGCTGTTGGAAGAAGAGACTAAATGTTTCGCATTCCTGGCAGGTCATGAGTCTTTTGCAGCTGCAGAAGGTGCGATCGGTATTGCTGAGAAAGCAAACAAAGTTCGTAAAGAGCCACTGCGCGTTATCCTGAATGGTCTTGGTAAAGACGCAGCTCAGATCATTTCCCGTATCAACGGATTTACATTCGTAGAGACTGAGTATGATCCATATACAAACGAAGTAAAAGAAGTATTCCGCAAGGCATATTCTACCGGACTTCGTTCTAAAGTAAACTGCTATGGTGCAAACTCTGTACCGGAAGGTGTTGCTATCATGCACAAAGAGGGTGTAGATGTATCTATCACAGGTAACTCTACTAACCCAACCCGTTTCCAGCACCCAGTTGCAGGAACATACAAGAAAGAGTGCCTGGAGCAGGGCAAGAAGTACTTCTCTGTAGCATCTGGTGGTGGTACAGGCCGTACATTGCATCCAGACAACATGGCTGCAGGTCCTGCATCTTATGGTATGACAGATACATTGGGTCGTATGCACAGTGATGCACAGTTCGCCGGATCTTCTTCTGTACCAGCCCATGTAGAAATGATGGGACTGATCGGTGCAGGAAATAACCCAATGGTTGGAATGACTGTAGCGGTTGCAGTAGCTGTTCAGGAAGCTGCTGACGCAGGTAAATTCTAATAAATACCGATATTGTATTTTCAGAGAGCTTGTTTGTTTATGACAGGCTCTCTTTTTTGCACCTTTTTTTCCTTCCGGCATATTTATATAGTAAGAAGAACGAAAGAAAAGGTAGTATACATGACAACAAAATGGTGTAACTTTTACAAAAATCTGGCGCAGATCTATCTGCCGGCACTGGCAACCTTATATTTTGCACTGGCAAGTATCTGGGGGCTGCCTTATGTGGAGCAGGTGGTAGGAACCATAACCGCCATTGATACATTCCTTGGCGTATGTCTGGGAATCTGCACATCACAGAGCAAGAAGGATAAAGATACAAACAGCGAAAAATAAAACAGGGGGGATCAAAATGGCAAGAAATATAAATCAGCTGCATCCCTGGATGCAGTATAAAATATATCTGTTAAAAAAAGAATGTAAAAAACAAGGGCTGCAATTGGGGATTGGCGAATGTTTTCGCTCTGTGAAAGAACAGGAAGATCTGTATGCAAAAGGCCGGAGCGCGCCGGGCAAAATTGTTACCAATGCCAGAGGAAAATCTTTTTCCAGTCAGCATCAATGGGGCATTGCCGTGGATATTTTCCAAAATATCCGGGGAAAAGAGTACGAAGATGCGTTTATGAAAAAGGTTGCCAAGATCGCCAAATCTAAAAAAGTGGGTCTTTCCTGGGGAGGAGATTGGAAAAGTCCTGTGGATACGCCGCATTTTTATCTTGGCAAGTGGGGCAGCACACCTTCTTTGCTGAAGAAAAAATATGGATCCTTTTCAGAATTTCAAAAGGAATGGGCGGCTGTAACGAAGAAAAACTGTAAACTCTGGAAACAAAAAACTTTGAGAAAAAGTAAAAAAATAAAGAAAGTTCCGGCTGGCAGTAAAGTAGCGGTCCTTTATGTATCCAAACTGGGATTTGCAAAGATCCGTTATCAGGGGAAATACGGATATATTTTCCAATCTGTGATCCGGTAAAAAAGGGCAGGGGATATCATTTTTCCCTGCTGTACATAAAAGAGTTTTACTTGAAAGAAAAAGTCGGATTATGTATAATGGGGGAAAGAAAGGAAGGTATCAGGTGAAAAAAATACATACAAAAGGAAACCGGCTCAGAACGGGTATCAAGAAGAAGGCAGAGGCTTTTTCTAAACTTACACCGGTAAAAAAAGTCAAGAAGATCTTGAAAGGAGCAGTAATAGTACTGGTTCTTTTTCTTGTGCTATTTGTTGTGGTGAAAATACATAAAAATCAGTCTCAGGGAGAAAAGACAACGGTGGTTGTTTCGTCAACGCTGGAAAGCATCCGTTCCATCGGGGAACTTTCTTCCTATGAATCGATCTATAGTGGAGTGGCTAATGGAGAAGATGGGAGATATTATGTGTCTTATGATGCAGTAATAAAGGCAGGGGTGCCGGCGGATGAGATTAAGATAAACCACAAAGGAAAAAAGATCATTGTGACACTTCCGAAAGTTTCTGTTACAGATGTTGCGGTGAAAATGGAGTCACTGGATTATATGTTTATGGATGATAATTATGATCAAACCGGTATATCAGAAAAGGCGTATAAAGAATGTATAGAAGATGCCAGGAAGGAAGTGGCAGAAAATAAATGGATTCTTCAGGCGGCAGAAAAAAATCTGGAAGAGGGCATCCGGGGAATGTTAGATCCGCTGCTGGATTCCCAGTCCGGGTATAGTTTGAAATTTGAGACAAAGGAAGGTGAAGGACAGTGAAATATACAAAAATAGCGGGGATTGGTCTGCTGGCAGGAAGCCTTCTCTTTTTAAGTGCCTGTGGTTCTGATGCTCCGGCAGAAAAAGAAACCATTACGAAAGAAAAAATGCAGGCAGTGTGCCAGCTGGCAGCGGTGGAATGTTTTTATCATAATACAACGAAGCTGAAGAAAGAAGACACGGTATTGTGGTGGGATACCTGCACAGAACTGTGGGTAGAATCCAGTGGCATTGTGAAAATGGGAGTGGATCTGGATGATGTGGATCTGACGGTAGATAAAAAGAAGGTAACGGTTACACTGCCGGAAGTTAAGGTGCTGGAATGCAAAGTGGATGAGGCATCCCTTGACGGTGATTCTTATCATGCTAAAACTACCGGATTAGGAGCAAAAAAGCCGGATGCGGCTATGGAGACAGAGGCATTTTCAGAGGCAGTAAAACATATTACGAACATGGCAGAAGAAGATGAGGCTACGAAGAAAATAGTGGAAAGGCGTGTAAAAAAACTTTTGAGCCAGTATATAGAAAATATGGGGAAAATACAAAAGATACAATATGATATAGAATGGAAGACAAAAGAAAAGGATACACAAAACTAAGGTGAAGTAATAAAAAAGGAAGTTCAGCCGGTCCGGGAAAGCACTGTGGCGCAGAACCCAGGAGAAATGAACTTCCTTTTTTGTTGTTTAATTGACCGTGTCTTAAGCAGTAGTAAACCAGGTGTAAGAATTTTTGCCTGTCTGAATACGATAAGTAATCGGGCCGCATCCTTTTTGCACAAGGATGGCTTTGGCACATATGATCTGATTTCCTGGAGAAAGATCGGTGACTTTCAGATCATCCACCGGCTCAAAATCAAATCCCCAGTCGATATTGGTCATCTGTTTGGTGGAATTGTTACCAAATACATTGTAATAATAATTGAAAATATCTTTGGCACTGACTGTCTGTGTACCGGAGATATAAGTAAACTTAAATTTAAAATACAAATATTCCTGAGAAGCAGTTGGAGCCGGGTTGATGGATCCTTTACCGTCATCAGCGGCACGGGCCATGGCAGCGGATTCATTTCCACTGGCGAAACTGAGAAGTTCGATGGTAAACTTGCCGCGTTTCTTGCCTTCTTCGTAGTAATTAAAAGTAGTTTTTTTGTAACCGGAGATAGGATTGGTTTTAGTTCCAAGCTTGCCTGTAGGCTTTTTGCGCACGGTAACAGTACAGCGGTATTTCTTTTTCTTTACCTTGGCTGTAATGACAGCAACACCGGCAGACTTGCCTTTTACAACACCTTTGGATGATACGGCAGCTACTTTTTTGTTGCTGGATGACCATTTTACTTTGGCTTTTGTTCCTTTTATCTTTAAGCGGTAAGAGGAGCCCTTATTGATCACACAAGTTTTCTTATTCAATTTAATGGTTGCTGCCTGAACCTGGGAAGGTGTCAGAATGGAACTGATGATACCTAAGGAAAGCAGCACAGCTGTTAATTTCTTCATGATTTCCTCCATTTCCTCCTAATATGTCCTTTTATATAAGGATATTCTACAATAAATAACAGGAAAATACAAGAAGCAACCCATTTTTTTTGTGGCATCCTGTATCAAATTATGGTACTATATAAGCATATTTGTGTATCAAAACTATGTCGGTTTTGAGAGGAAAGGATTTTGATGATATGTCAGTTATTAATAAAAGTCACATTCGCAATTTTTGCATTGTCGCACATATAGATCATGGTAAATCGACCCTGGCGGACCGGATCATTGAGAAAACAGGTCTTCTTACATCCAGGGAGATGCAGTCTCAGGTACTGGATAATATGGAACTGGAGAGAGAGAGAGGGATCACGATCAAATCCCAGGCTGTCCGTATTGTATATAAAGCAAAAGATGGAGAGGAATACCTGTTCAATCTGATCGATACACCGGGACATGTGGATTTTAACTATGAAGTATCCCGAAGCCTGGCTGCCTGCGAGGGTGCCATCCTTATTGTAGATGCGGCTCAGGGAATCGAGGCACAGACACTGGCCAACTGTTATCTGGCTATTGACCACGATCTGGAGATCCTGCCGGTGATCAACAAGATCGATCTTCCCAGTGCAGATCCGGAGCGGGTTAAGAATGAGATTGAAGATGTGATCGGAATTGAGGCTCAGGATGCACCGCTGATCTCAGCAAAAATGGGAACCAATATTGAAGAGGTGTTAGAGCAGATCGTGGCGAAGATTCCGGCACCATCCGGGGATGAAAAGGCACCGCTGAAAGCATTGATCTTTGATTCATTGTACGATCCTTATAAGGGAGTTATCATATTTTGCCGTTTATTTGACGGTACCGTGAAAAAAGGCACGAAGATCCATATGATGGCTACCGGAATGGAAGAAGAGGTAGTGGAAGTAGGTACATTTGGTGCCGGACAGTTTATTCCATGTGAAGAATTGACTGCCGGCATGGTAGGATATATTACAGCCAGCTTAAAAAATGTAGAAGGAACCAGAGTGGGTGATACGGTAACCGATGCGGAGAATCCTTGTGACGAGGCACTTCCCGGATATAAAAAAGTACAGCCTATGGTGTACTGTGGACTGTATCCGGCAGACGGAGCCAAATATCAGGATCTTAGAGATGCCTTGGAAAAACTGCAGTTAAATGACGCATCTTTGCAGTTTGAAGCAGAAACATCCATTGCCCTTGGTTTTGGTTTCAGATGTGGTTTCCTGGGACTTCTGCACTTGGAAGTAATCCAGGAGAGACTGGAACGAGAGTATAACTTAGACTTGGTAACCACAGCACCGGGCGTTGTGTATCATGTGTACAAAACCAATGGAGAGATGGTGGAGGTGACTAATCCGTCTAATCTGCCGGACCCGTCCGAGATCGAACATATGGAGGAGCCGGTAGTAGAGGCAGAGATTATGGTTACCAAGGAATTTGTAGGACCGATCATGACTTTGTGCCAGGAACGCCGTGGCGTGTATATAGGAATGGAATACATGGAAGAAACAAGAGCTTTGTTAAAATATACGCTGCCGTTGAATGAGATTATATATGATTTCTTTGATTCTTTGAAATCAAGGTCCAGAGGATATGCATCTTTTGACTATGAAATGAAAGGATATGAGCCGGCAGATCTGGTGAAATTGAATATTCTTATTAACAGGGAAGAGGTAGACGCATTGTCCTTTATCGTCCATGAAAGTTCTGCTTATGAGCGTGGAAGAAAGATGTGTCAGAAACTGAAAAACGAGATCCCTAGACATTTGTTTGAGATTCCGATCCAGGCAGCTATCGGTAACAAGATCATTGCCAGAGAGACAGTAAAGGCTGTCCGCAAAGATGTGCTGGCAAAATGTTACGGAGGCGATATTTCCAGAAAGAGAAAGCTGTTAGAGAAGCAGAAGGAAGGAAAGAAACGCATGCGCCAGATCGGCAATGTAGAGATCCCGCAGAAAGCATTTATGAGTGTGTTAAAGTTAGATGATGAAGAATAAGAAGCTGGGAATTTATATCCACATTCCCTTTTGTGCCAGAAAATGTAATTATTGTGATTTTTTGTCTGCTCCGGAAACCAGAGAGACAAAGGAGCGTTATCTGAGTCTGTTGGACCGGGAAATGCGGTTATATAAGGAGATTGTGTCTGCCAGAGAGGCAGACACTCTTTTCATTGGAGGCGGAACCCCTTCTTTTCTGGAGACAGACCTGACGGATAAACTGCTGTGTTCCGTAAAAAAATGGATTCCGTCTGAAAATTTGAAAGAGTTTACCATTGAATGTAATCCTAATTCAGTAACAGAAGAAAAACTAAACCTATACAAAGAGGCAGGAGTTACCCGGATCAGTCTGGGGATGCAGTCTGCCTGCGATGAAGAACTGAAAAAATTAGGCAGGCTCCATTCGGTAAAAGAGTTTGAAAAAACATATGAACTGGTTCGGAAGCACGGGTTTGAACGAGTCAATATAGATGTGATGGCAGCCATTCCCGGACAGACCATAGAGAGTTACAAACATACACTGGAATATGTTGTTGGACTTTCCCCGGAGCATATTTCGTCTTACAGCCTTATTATTGAAGAGGGAACACCTTTTTATGAAAAATACCGGGAAAATCCTCCGGTGGATGAGGACACAGACCGGCAGATGTACGATCTTACGAAAGAGATCCTGGGGCGGCATGGGTATCACCGGTATGAAATATCCAATTATGCCAAAGAAGGACAGGAATGTATCCACAATCTGAAATACTGGCAAGGAGGAGATTATCTCGGTCTGGGACTGGGAGCCGCTTCCTGCATGGAACATGAAAGATGGTCCAATGCGAGAGGATTGACAGATTATGAGGACAGAATCTGCCGTGGACAAAAACCTGTAGAGCAGACGGAAGAACTGGGAGAAGAAGAACAGAAGGCGGAGTTTATGTTTCTCGGTCTGCGGTGCATGGAAGGTGTATCGGCAGAACAGTTTGAGAAAAAATTTCACCAGTCCGTGGAAGAACGGTATGGAAAGGTACTCCACAAATATGAAAACATGGGCCTTATGAGGCTTGTAAATGGCAACTGGCAGCTTACGGAACAAGGCATTGATGTGAGTAATCATATATTTGCTGATTTTTTACCGGAATAGAAAGGAGTTTGCAGATGAACGAAATTGAAAGAAAACTGGAATTTTGTTATGAACAGATTCGGGAAAAGACAGATTTTGTCCCGGAGGTGGCGTTGATCTTAGGAAGCGGACTGGGAGAACTGGCAGATGAGATCCAGGTGGAAAAAACAGTGGAATATAAGGAAATCCAAGGGTTTCCTGTTTCTACTGTGCCGGGGCATAAGGGACGGTTTGTCTTTGGCTATATCGGGAAAACGGCTGTCGTCGTGATGCAGGGACGGGTTCATTATTATGAAGGATATGCCATGAGTGATGTAGTGCTTCCTACCAGACTGATGATCCGGCTGGGGGCAAAAATCTTGTTTTTGACCAATGCAGCAGGGGGACTGGATGAAAAACTTTATCCGGGGGCTCTGATGCAGCTGACGGACCAGATCAGCAGTTTTGTGCCATCGCCCCTTATTGGAAAAAATCCAGACAAACTGGGTCCTCGTTTCCCGGCTATGGACACGGTGTATGACCCTGTATTAAACGAAGTCATAAAGGAAGTGGCACAGGAAGAAAACATTGACCTGTGTCAGGGAGTGTATTTGCAGACAAGTGGTCCGGCCTATGAAAGTGTGGCAGAGGTAAAGATGTTCCACCACTTTGGGGCCGACGCAGTAGGAATGAGTACAGCGGTGGAGGCCATTGCAGCCAGACATATGGGGATCCGTGTTTGCGGAATTTCCTGTATTACCAATATGGCGGGAGGAACTCTGGAAAAGCCTCTTAGCCACGAAGAAGTAGCGGAGGTGGCTGACCGCACGGCACCATTATTTAAAACACTGGTAAAAAAATCCATTGAAAGAATGCATCAGGAGGATAAATAAATGAAGATTCGTTTTTATAATGCCAGGATTATGGCAATGCAGGATGGTGTATCCATTCAGAAAGGGGAGCTTTGGACTAAAGATGACAGGATCCTGTATGTAGGAAGTGACAAAGATCCAGAGGAAGAGTCTTTTGACAGAGAGATCGATTGTGAAAATAATCTGTTGATGCCGGGATTTAAAAATGCCCATACCCATTCAGCCATGACATTTCTCCGTTCTTTTGCAGATGATCTTCCGCTGCAGGAATGGCTTTATAACAGAGTCTTTCCTATGGAGGCAAAACTGACCAAAGAAGACCAGGTCGAACTGGCAAAACTTGGTATGATGGAATATCTGACAAGTGGTATTACGGCTAATTTTGATATGTATCTGGATAATACCTGTCATGCAAAAGCATCCACGGAACTGGGATTTCGTACCGTTTTGTGCGGCAGCATGAATGATTTTGGAGGAACGGTACCGGAGACGGAAGAGGAGTATTACCGTTTAAACGACTATTCCCCACTGGTATCTTATAAATTGGGATTTCATGCAGAATACACAACGAAGCGGGCACTGATGGAAGAACTGGCACAGTTAGCCGGCAAAATGAAAGAGCCGGTTTATCTGCATCTGGCAGAAACGGAAAAAGAAGTCAATGAATGTAAAGAGCGGTATGGTATGTCACCGGTAAAATTCCTGGATTCCATCGGTATGTTTGAATACGGCGGTGGCGGTTTCCACGGTGTGTGGATGGACGAAGAGGATATGGATATCTGTGTGGCTAAAAAGGTATCCATCGTATCCAATCCTTCATCCAATGTAAAACTTGCCAGTGGGATTGCAGATCTTTGTACCATGTCAGAAAAAGGGATCAATCTGGCGCTGGGAACCGATGGCCCGGCCAGCAACAATGCACTGGATATGTTCCGTGAAATGTATCTGGCAGCAACTTTACAGAAAGTTGTAAAAAAAGATGCTTCTGCCATGGATGCCAGTCTTGTGCTGCAGATGGCTACCACAGGGGGAGCCAAAGCTATGGGACTGGATGAGTGTGATGTGCTGGCACCGGGGAAAAAGGCAGACCTTATCATGATCAATATGCACAGACCGAATATGCAGCCGGAAAATAATATTGCTAAAAATATTGTTTACAGCGGCAGTAAGGAAAATATAAAAATGACCATGATCGATGGGAAAATCCTCTACGAAGATGGTCAGTTTTTCCTGCCGGAAGATCCGGAAGATATTTATAAGAAAGCAAATAAGATCATACAGCGTATGAGTTAAAAGGACTCTAACTGTTCCATAAGCTGTTCCCACTGTTCCATTGTTTCAGTGAGGGCAGCTTCTTTTTCTTCTTTTTCACGGCTGAGTTCGGTGAGCCGGCCTACATTGGTAGCGTTTTCCGGCAGGGCGATCTCTTCATCAATGTTTTCCATGTCCTGTTCCAGTGCGGCAATGGTTTCCTCCGCCTGTCTGGCAGCATTTTCTACTTTGCGTTTTTTAGCCTCCAGTTCTTTTTGTGCCTTCCAGTCTGTCTTGGAAGAAGTTTCTGCTTTGCCGGAGGAAACAGGGGTGGCCGTATCCTCCTGGATATGGATAGATTCTACGGTGTCTTTCTTTTCCAGATAATAGTTATAATCTCCGTCATAAGAAAGAATCTGTTCGTGGGTCAGATCCAGGATCCGGGTAGCAGTTTTATTGATAAAATAACGGTCATGGGATACATACAGGACCGTTCCCGTATAATTATTGATGGCTGTTTCCAGAATTTCCTTGGAAGTAATATCCAGATGGTTGGTAGGCTCGTCCAGTAAAAGGAAGTTTGCCTTGGACAACATAAGTTTGGCCAGGGAAACACGCCCCTTCTCGCCACCGCTTAACTGGTGGATGGGTTTTAATACATCATCACCGGTAAACAAAAAGGCGGCTAACACATTACGGATCTGCGTGTGGTTTAGATCCGGATAATCGTCCTGGATCTCCTGAAAGATAGTTTTTTCCGGGTGCAGTACACTGTGTTCCTGATCGTAATAGCCGATTTCTACATTGCTTCCGGTTACGGCTTCTCCCTCATCTACCGGCACCATGCCGTTGATCATTTTCAGAAGAGTGGTTTTACCGGTGCCGTTCTGGCCTATAATAGCCACTTTTTCCCCTCTTTTTATTTCAAAGTCCACATGAGAAAAAAGGTGCTTTTCGCCGAAACTTTTGGCAAAATCAGTGACAGATAAAACATCTTTGCCGCTGAGACAGGATGGTTCCAGTGAAAAAGACATGTTTTTTTCGTATTCTACCGGTTTTTCCAGCCGGTCCATTTTGTTCAGCATTTTTTCACGGCTTTCAGCCCGCTTAATGGATTTTTCACGGTTAAACTGGCGCAGTTTTGTAATGACCTGTTCCTGATGACGGATCTGTTGCTGCTGGTTGTAGTACTGGTGGATCAAAGTTTCTCTGAGAGCAGCTTTTTTTACCGAATAATCGCTGTAATTTCCTTTGAAACTGGTAACCTTTCCGTGATCCAGTTCCACGATCTTCTGAGCAATGCGGTCCAGAAAGTAGCGGTCGTGGGACACCACAAGGACACTGCCTTTATAGTTGATCAGATAAGTTTCCAGCCATTGGATGGATTCCATATCCAGATGGTTGGTGGGCTCATCTAAGATCAGAAGATCCGGTTCCGTCAAAAGGAGTTTGCCCAGTGCTACTCTGGTTTTCTGGCCGCCTGACAAATGATTGATACACTGGTGCATAGCTTCTCCGCCAAAACCCAGTCCGTTAATAACACCTAATACTTTACTTTTATAAGTGTAACCGTCGCCGTTTTCAAAGGTTGTCTGAAGCCTGTGGTACTGATTCAGTGTCTGTTCCAGTTCCGGGCCGGACAGAGAACTCATTTTTTCCTCCAGCTGCCGGATCTGGCGGTCCAGATCGATCACATCTTTTTTGACGGCCAGAAGTTCTTCGTAAATGCTCAGATCGGAATGATACCCCTGCTGCTGGGGAAGATAGCCGATGGTTGTGTTTTTGCCATGGATCACTTCTCCCTCATCTGCGTCATATTCACCCATGATAATGCGGAGCATTGTGGTTTTCCCGGCACCGTTAATGCCAACCATAGCCACTCGTTCTCCCTCGTTAATATGAAAAGAGGCATCCTTGAGAATGGTTGTCTCTCCAAAAGATTTAAAAATATGATTACATGCTAATATCATGATTATCCTCCGAAATACTGTATTTCTCCGTTGATATAGTATAATATTTTCAGGAAAAAAGCAACTTTTTCAAAGATTGATTTCCCGCAGATTGACATTTTTTTAACGGTCAATTATAATAAAAATTAGATTGTTAGGATTATGGAGGGTCAGGAAAATATGGAGAAGAAAATATCTTCCGCAGTAATCAAACGATTACCCCGTTATTATCGATATTTAAGTGAACTGCTGGATGAAGGAATGGATCGGATTTCTTCTCAGGAGTTAAGTGTAAAGATGAATGTAACAGCGTCGCAGATCCGTCAGGACTTTAATAATTTTGGAGGGTTTGGACAGCAGGGATATGGTTATAATGTGGCGGTTTTGAGAGAAGAGATCGGGAAGATCCTGGGGTTGGACCGCACTTATAATGTGATCATACTGGGAGCCGGTAACCTTGGTAAGGCACTTGCCAATTATGCCGGTTTTTCCAAGCGCGGCTTTTTGGTTTCGGCTATCTTTGATGTGAACCCTGAAAAGATCGGCGGCCATGTAGGAAATGTAGAGATATATGATATGGCTTCATTAGAAAAATATGTTTTGGATCATAAAGTGGATATTGCAGCATTGACGCTGCCTAAAAGCAAGGCGCCGGAAGTAGCGGCTGACCTGGCAGAGATGGGAGTGAGGGCGTTTTGGAATTTTGCAGCTACCGACCTGAATCTGCCGGAAAATGTAGTGATTGAGAATGTACATCTGGCGGAAAGTCTTATGCGGCTGTCGTATAATATTACCAATCAGCCGTCAGAATAATCAGACGGACTGCTGACACAAAGGGGACCGGAGAGTATCATACATTTTGTACAAGGGAGGATAAAGATGAAAAAAATGGAAAAAGATTTTGAAAATCTGATCCGAAATGCATTGAGAGGGAAGCAGGTGCCGATCCTTGTGTTGGATAACAGGTGGTACACCTTGTTTCCGAAAGGAAGAAAACCGGCAGAGATTGCCTCTATTGAGACGAATCTGAATAACTATCTTAAGCTGCAGGGCAAACTGATCAATGAGATGAAAGATCTGAAAGTAGCGAAACAGCGGCTGATGCAGGGAATCGTGGCCGGCATGGAAGAAGAAGGCGAACGAGGCAACCGGAAAAAAGACAATCAGCAGAGACTTTTGTTGGAAACCAGCAGCCGGATTCAGGAGTGTTCGGAGCAATTGATGTACCTTCCAAAGAAAATCCAGCTGGAAAATGAAAAACTGATGGTTTATACGGCTCAGTACTGCTTTGAGCAGATGACAAACAGTGATGGCCGCCTAAGAGAACTGAAACAGGAGATTCGGGAACTGCGCGAAAGACTGGCAGATTGTACCGAAGAAAAAGAGGCACTGGAAGAGGGGCTTCAGAATGGTTATGCCCTGATGCACAATGTGCTGGGACCGGAAGTGATGAATCTGTATGATAAGGGGAAACTGGGATGAATCAGATCATAAATATCGGAGTTGATACGATTGAGATCGACCGGGTAGTAAGGTCCTGCAGAAGACAATATTTTCTGGATCATATTTTTTCGGAAAAAGAGATAGAACAAATGGACTCCGGAAAGCGGAGGGCAGCGTCGGATTTTGCAGGAAAAGAAGCCGTAGTGAAGGTGCTTGGAACCGGTTTTTCCCAAGGTGTGGAGGCCTGTCAGATAGAGATTCTGCGCCATGAAGATGGAAGCCCTTATGTGGTGCTTCATGGCCAGGCAGAAAAAATCGCACAGGATCTGGGAATCCGGCAGTGGAAAATATCCATTACCAACACAAGGACGGAGGCTACCGCGTTTGTACTTGGTCTGGGGCCGGATGGCCAGCCGTCTGGCAAAAGCGGGGAGCGGCATATATTATAAGAGGGCTGAATCGTTATGAAAGGGTTATATAAAACAGAACAGATACTGAAAATAGAAGAGAAAACAAAACAGGAAGCAGGCATTCCGGAAATGGTTTTGATGGAAAGGGCTGCTCTGCAGGTGGCAGATCTGATCTGCAGCCGATATGAAAGGACAAAGAGAGTTCTCTGTCTATGCGGCTGTGGCAACAATGGAGGAGACGGCGTGGCTGTGGCAAGGATTCTGTATGAGCGGGGATGGCAGGTTTCCTATACCATTGTGGGAAATCAGGAGAAAATGACCCCGGCTTTAAAAAGTCAGGTAGAAACTGCCCGTGTTTCAAATGTAAGATATAAAGAGTTTGAATACATCTGTCAGCAGGATGACGGTTATGATATAGTGGTAGATGCGTTGTTTGGAACCGGCATATCCAGAGAGATTGGCGGAGTGTTTTTACAGGCCATACAGTGGGCCGTGGGACAGACGGAGCATATTGTTTCTGTGGATATCCCATCCGGCGTGTCAGGAGATACCGGACAGATCATGGGAACGGCTGTGAAGGCAGAAGTGACAGTGACGGTAGGCGTGAACAAGCCGGGACTTATTTTGTACCCGGGCAGAAGTTACGCAGGTGAAGTAAAACTGGTGGACATAGGGTATCCGTCCGCATTGGTGGATAAGGTAAAACCCTTTGCTTATTATTACGAAAAAGAGGATATAAGGAAAAAACTGCCGCCCCGTCCGGCCTATTCCAACAAAGGAACCTTTGGAAAAGTACTGGTAGCAGCCGGCAGCGAGACTATGTGTGGAGCATGTCTTATGGTGGCCGCGGCGGCTTACAAAATGGGAGCGGGTCTGGTAAGAGTATGTACGGTAAAGGAAAACAGAGAGGTGATCTTTGGCCGTCTGCCGGAGGCAGTCTTTACCACCAGGGAAGAACTGGAAGAGGGGCTTGCGTGGGCAGATGCCGTAGTGGCAGGTCCGGGACTTGGCAGGTCGGATGAAGCCCTTTCCTTTATGAACCGGCTGCTGGAGCAGAATAAAAAACCACTGGTAATTGACGGTGACGGCATTTATCTTGCCAGACAGTGTAAGAGGAAACTGCCGTCAGGCACCATTATAACCCCTCATTTGAAGGAACTGGAAGGTTTTGCGGAGGTGTCTGTTATCGGTCATCCGGAGAAACTGCCCCAGATTGTCAGCGGTCTGGCTGCGGACCAGGGAATTATTGTGGTAGGAAAAGATGCAAAAACCGTTGTATCAAACGGACAGGAGTGCTATATTAATGATACCGGCAACAATGGAATGGCCACAGGAGGATCCGGAGATGTGCTGGCAGGCATGACGGCCGGACTGCTGGCTCAGAAGATGGATTCTTTTGAAGCAGCAAAACTGGCGGTGTATCTCCATGGGGCGGCCGGTGATGTGATGAAAGAAAATAAGAGTAGTTATTCCCTCCTTGCTACAGATCTTTTAGAGGGAATTTCAGAACTATTATCAAATTTGGAGGCGTAAAAAGTGAAACGATATGATCGTTGTTATGCCCAGGTTGACCTGGGTGCGATCCGGCATAACATTACGGAAGCAAGGAAAAAAATCAAGGATACCACGAAAATCATGGCAATCGTAAAGGCGGATGCTTATGGACACGGAGCCGTTCCGGTTGCGAAAAGTCTTCTGGATCTGGTAGATGCTTATGGTGTGGCGACGCTGGAAGAGGCGGTAGAACTTAGAAAAAATAAGATTGACAAGATGATTTTGATCCTGGGATATACGCCGGAAGGAGATTATGAAGATCTGATCCTGCATGATATTTCCCAGGCTGTTTATACCAAAGAGATGGCACAGAAATTAAGTGACATGGCTGTGAAACTGGGCAAAAAAGCCAAAGTGCATATTAAAATCGATACAGGTATGGGACGGATTGGTTTTCCGCCCACAGAAAAGACAGCGGATCTCATTGCAGAGATAAAAAAATTCCCCGGCATTGAATTGGAAGGAATGTTTACCCATTTTGCCAGGGCAGATGAAACAACCACAGAGCCGGTGAAAGAGCCTTTGAAAAAATATATGCATATGGTAGAGATGCTTTCGGAGAGAGGGATTGAGATCCCGGTAAAGCATGTTTCTAACAGTGCTTCTATTATGAGGATCCCGGAGGCCAATCTGGACATGGTGCGATCGGGCATTACTACATATGGCCTGTACCCGTCGGAAGAAGTGGATAAAAAAGAGATGGATCTGATTCCGGCCATGCAGTGGAAGGCCCATATTTCTTTTGTAAAGGATGTAGAGCCGGGAAGCAGTATCAGTTATGGCGGAACTTTTACGGCGCAGAAGAAGATGCGTGTAGCCACTGTACCGGTTGGGTATGCAGATGGATTTAAGAGAGATCTGTCAAACCGGGGAGCCAGTGTGCTGGTTCATGGCAAAAGAGCGGCGATCCTTGGCAGGATCTGTATGGATCAGTTTATGATTGATGTAACAGAGATAGATGGTGTACAGATCGGAGATGAGGTAACACTGTTTGGAAGAGATGGAGACGCATTCATCCCGGTTGAGGAGATAGCAGATGCATCCCATTCCTTCAATTATGAATATGTATGTGGCATTTCACCACGTGTTCCGAGAAAATATATTTAAAAAAGAATAACAAAAAGAATATTACTCCGTATATTGGTAATAATGAAAGTATCAACAGGTTTTTGAAAGGAGATACCTTATGACAGTATCCAGGGGTGATATTTTTTATGCAGATCTAAGACCGGTTGTGGGCTCCGAGCAGGGAGGCGTGCGACCGGTCTTAATTATTCAGAACGATATGGGAAACCGCTACAGCCCTACGATCATTGTGGCAGCTATTACATCACAGTTAAATAAAGCAAAATTACCGACCCATGTTCCTCTTGATGCAGCTGAAATTGGAATTGTAAAAGATTCTGTTGTTTTATTGGAGCAAGTCAGAACTATAGATAAATCAAGATTAAGAGAAAAAGTTTGCCATATTAATGATCTGGCCCTTCATAAAATTGATTCTGCACTGTGTGTGAGCCTGGCACTGGGAGGCTTACATAGTGAGTGATGGAATCTTCTTTGCCAGAGGATAATAGGCAGAAAGTACGGAATTACGCTGTTTTTCAATACAAAAAAACAACACTCCCGGGAAGGAGTGTTGTTTTCGACACTCGAAAGTGTCAAAGCGTATAATAGGGTGGGAGTAGAAAGTATTTCTCAACTTTCCAAGGCTTATAATAGAGGTTAAACGAGTCACTAATATGTCATAAATGTTAATGAAATGTAAACAAACAAATCCTTGTCAATTTTGATGGGACAAGTGTATACTTATTATTAGTGAGGAGACAGATTATGAAATATACTATATTATGTGTGGGCAAGGTAAAAGAGAAGTTCTTTACCGGTGCCATACAGGAATACATAAAAAGACTTTCACGGTATGGAGAAGCATCCATTGTAGAAGTGGCGGATGAAAAGACGCCGGATACTGCTTCCGAGGCAGAAGAAAAGCAGATTAAAGAAATTGAGGGAAAGCGGTTACTGGCAAAAGTTCGTGACAGTATGTATGTGATCGCACTGGATCTGAAAGGAAAAGAATATGATTCGGTATCTTTTTCCCAGATGCTGTCCCAGAAAAAGACTCATGGAAAGAGCCATATTGCATTTGTGATAGGGGGATCACTGGGACTTTCGGAAGAAGTGATTAAAAGAGCGGATGAGCGTGTCTGCTTTTCTAAAATGACATTTCCACATCAGTTGATGCGGGTGATCTTATTAGAACAGTTATACAGGGCGTGTCGCATTGAGATGAATGAACCTTATCATAAATAAGGAGTTTTGGCGGCCGGTCTCTAAGCGGAGGCGGTGCGCATATATTTATTATACGAGAGAGGTTATAGAATGAGATATCCAAAGAATATACGGCCGGGTGATACCATTGGTTTTGCTGCCCCGGCTTTCGGCTGCGCAACAGAGCCATATTACAGTGCCTTTAAAAAAGCCATCGAAACATTTCATAAGATGGGATATGGTACCAATCTGGGAGAGAACTGCCTGGTAGACCAGGGAATCGGTATCAGCAACACTCCGTCAAAGTGCGGAGAGGAATTAATGAAGATGTACCAGTCGGATGCGGCAGACTGTGTGATTTCCTGTGGCGGCGGGGAATTGATGTGCGAAACCATCAGCCATGTAGATTTTGGTGCCATAGCGGCAGCCAGGCCGAAGTGGTTTATGGGATATTCTGATAATACAAATTTTGCGTTCCTGCTTACTACGCTGGCAGATACAGCATCTGTTTACGGCCCCTGTGGGGCGGCTTTTGGCATGGAACCCTGGCATGAGGCTATAGAGGATGCCTTTGGAGTGCTGACAGGAAAGGTAACGGCGGTGTCAAATTATCCAAAATGGGAAAAAGAATCCCTTAAAGATGAAGAGCATCCTTTTGAACCATATCATGTAACAGAACCCTTTAAAATGGTGTCAAACCGTCCGGGAGAGGATATAAAGATGCAGGGAAGGCTCATTGGCGGCTGCCTGGACTGTCTGAACAATCTGGTGGGAACCAGATTTGACCATGTGGCAGAATTTGCCAACCGGTACAGAGAGGATGGTATTTTGTGGTATCTGGAATGTTGTGACTTGAATGTGTTTGATATGCGCCGTGCCCTCTGGCATTTAAAAGAAGCAGACTGGTTCCAGAATGTAAAAGGATTTTTGATTGGACGGCCTATGCATTTTAACGAACCAATGATGGGGCTGGATCAGTATGAGGCAGTGAGAGGTGTGCTGGATGAATTTGATGTGCCGGTTTTGATGGATCTGGACATTGGCCATATGGCACCTATGATGCCTTTGATCAACGGATCTGTGGCTCATGTAACAGCAGGAGAAAACTCGATTCGGATAGAGATGGAGAAAAGAGCATGAAAAAGAAACTACAGGTGAATTTTTTTACCATTGCTGTTATTTTTATTGTGGCAGTGGTGGGTTTTTCTACGATCATCTTTTATAATATATTTCAGAAAGAAGTCATGGAAAATCTGGAAACCTGTGCCTATGTGCTGGCAAATGACAACAACCTGCAGGAAAGTGTTGATAACAAGGAATTAAATATCAGTGACATGAACCAGGTGCGGGTTACTTTGATCCGACCGGATGGATCGGTGCTGGCAGATTCTGTTGTAGACAGCAATTCCCTGGGAAATCATAAAAACCGGCCGGAAGTGCAGCAGGCCATGAGCAGTGGAACGGGGGAGGCGGTCCGGACTTCCACAACCCTGGCCAAAAGTTCTTTTTATTACGCCCTGAAAATGAAAAGCGGCAACATACTGAGAGTGTCTAAGGAGAGCCAGAGTTATTTTAATTTTATCATTCAGATCCTGCCGCTGATCGGTGGATTAGTGATCCTTTTATTTGTACTGAGCGCTGTGTTATCCCGCATACTGGCCAAAAGTTTTGTGATGCCCATCGAACGGCTTGCCGGTAACATGGAATCAGAGCAGCCTCTTAATACATATAAAGAACTGAGGCCGTTCCTGGTTACGATCAAAAAACAGCACGAAGACATTGTAAGAAGCAGTAAAATGAGACAGGAATTTACTGCCAATGTGTCTCATGAATTGAAGACGCCCCTGACTTCCATCAGTGGCTATTCGGAATTGATTGAAAGTGGTATGGCCACCAATGAAGATGTGACCCGTTTTGCAGGAGAGATACATAAAAGTGCAAATCGCCTGTTGTCACTGATCAATGACATTATTCAGCTGTCCCAGCTGGATGTATCTGATCTATCGGGAGAGTTCAGTCCGGTGCAGCTTGACAAAGTGGCGGCAGATTGTGTTGATATGCTGCAGTTAAACGCAGATAAAAGGCAGGTTACACTGCATCTGGACACAAGCCCCGTGCTGGTTCAGGGAAGCCCGAAAATGTTAGAAGAACTAATCTATAACCTGATTGACAATGCCATACGGTACAACCGTCCGGAGGGACAAGTATATGTGTCTGTAAAAAAAGAGGACGGATCGGTTGTGCTGAGAGTGAGAGACACAGGAATCGGAATAGAGAAAAAACATCTGGACTCCATTTTTGAGCGGTTCTACCGGGTGGATAAGAGCCGTTCCAAAGAGACAGGAGGAACCGGCCTTGGACTGGCTATTGTGAAGCATATCGTAGTACAGCATAAGGCAAAGATTGAAGTGAAAAGTGAGGTTTTAAAAGGGACGGAAATGATCGTTACCTTCAAAGAAACAGATGAATGATTGGAAAAGAGGACTAAAGAAAGGAATCCCCATTGCATTAGGGTATTTATCCGTATCGTTTACATTTGGTGTAAAAGCAGCTCATGGTGGACTGCCGGTGTGGGTAGCCGTGTTGATCTCGCTGACCAATGTAACCAGTGCCGGACAGCTGGCAGGACTGGAACTGATGCTGACAGGGGGGACTTATGTTGAGATTGCACTGTCAACATTTATTATTAATATGAGATATATGCTGATGTCATTGTCTCTTACACAGAAGATAAAACGAGGCACGAAAAAGCGCAGCCAGGCTGTCTTTGGTTTTGCCATTACAGATGAGATTTTTGCCGTGGCAGCGACGGAACCGGGAGAAATTACGGCATCTTTTATGTATGGGTTGATCTCTATCCCTATTTTTGGATGGGTTCTGGGAACCTTTTTAGGGGCCGCAGCATCCCATATCATGCCGGCAAGCCTTGGTAATGCCATGGAACTTGGCTTATATGCCATGTTTATAGCCATTATCATTCCACCTTCTAAAAAAGACCGATCTGTCTTTTTTGTTGTGGTTATGGCGGCAGCTGTATCGGCACTGCTGTATTATGTTCCGCTGTTTTCCTTTATATCCGGTGGATTCAGAGTGATTCTGGCAACGGTGTTGGTTTCCGTTGTCGCAGCGGCCTTTATGCCGGTAAGAAGGGAGGAGGAGCATGATTAGAATTTTAATAAGTATTGCAATCATGGCGGTAGTCACATATCTGATCCGTTTTCTGCCGCTGGCGTTGTTCCAGAGACAGATCAAGTCACGGTTCATAAAAGATTTTTTGTATTATGTTCCGTATGCTGTTTTGTCTGCCTTGACATTTCCCGGAATTTTTTATGCTACGGGAAATATGGCGGCATCTTTTGTGGGAACGGTAGTGGCCCTGGCGATGGCTTACTTTGACCTGGGACTTTTACTGGTGGCAATTGGTGCTGTTATTGGAGCACTGATTATGTTATTATGTTTATAGAGGTGAGATGGATTGGAAACATTAGAAGAACGCTATTTTGAATTGTTCAAAATGTTTAACCGGATTGTGGAAAAAATGGATTTTGTATCGGTATCTAAGGCGGAATTTTTTCTGCTGGTGCAGATTCACAGGCAGGTACAGGTGCAAGAGGTCTCCACAGTCCGTACGCTGGCACAGGATATGGGGGTGTCGTCGCCTGCTGTATCCAGAATGATACGATCCTTGTCAGAAAAAAACATGGTAGAAAAAAGAGATTTGTCCAGCGACCGGAGAAATACAAGTATTACACTGACAGAAAGAGGAATAGAGACACTGAGAGAAAATTCCGGCCGGATCCAGCGGGTCCGGGACCTGGTAATGGATTCACTGGGAGAGACGTTTGCTACGGAATTTGCAGAGAAATGTTCGCTGTTTTTAGAAGCCCTGACACAGGCTATGGAGCAGACGGAGAAAGAAGAATGAGGTACTGAATATGAGAAGACGAAGTGGATTGGGGATTTTACTGGTTTTTTGTATCCTGACAGGGATGCTTTTGGAACCGGCAGAACAGGTGCAGGCGAAAAAGAAACTATCTGACTATTCTACCAAGACCTACTGCTGGGGATTGGGTCAGAATACAAGGCACCAGAAACCGGCCGGATCCGGGCCGAGAGGATGGAAGTTAAAGAAATATAATGCTTATTATGTGGGGCCTCATAGCAAGAAAGACAAAGTGGTTTACCTTAGTTTTGACTGTGGATATGAAGCCGGTTATACAAAGCGGATATTAAATACGTTGAAAAAGTGCAAAGTAAAGGCAATCTTTTTTGTCACGGAGGCCTATATCAAAGAAACACCAAAACTTGTGAAGCGCATGAAGAGGGAAGGCCATCTGGTAGGAAATCATACCTGCACCCATCCGCAGATGTCAAAACTGGGTGTGAAACGGCTGAAGAGAGAAATCTTGCAGTGTGCCCGCACCATGAAGAAACTTACCGGTTATGAAATGGATAAATTTATCCGACCGCCGGAGGGGAATTTCAGCATGCGCAGTGTAAAAGTGGCCCAGAGTCTTGGCTATGCTACCATATTCTGGAGCCTGGCTTACTACGATTATGATACGAACAGACAGCCGGGAAAAGAGTATGTTATAAATCGGTTTAAAACATACTATCACAATGGCATGATCCCGCTGATCCATGCTGTATCAAAATCAAATACACAGGCACTTCCCACGGTTATAAAATATTTGAAGAAAAAGGGATTCCGTTATGGAACATTGGATGAGATTTATCCAAAAGAAGAAGAGGAAAATATAGAGGAAGAATCATAAAATAAAAACACATTGCAAATGCGATGTGTTTTTATTTTGTAAGTGTTTTTTTGTTTCTTGTGTAGGGCTTCTTCTCATCGGTAAGTTCTGCCAGGTAATCCATGCTTGTATTGTAGTAGAGAGCAAGCCGCTTCAGCATTTCAACCGGCATGCTCCGGCTGTTTGTCTCATAATGTGAATATGTTCGCTGGCTAATGTGTAAGTAGTCCGCGATGTCTATTTGTTTTAAATCGTTGTCTTCTCGCAGATCACGAATACGCTGCATCTTCATGTAATAAAACCTCCTGATATTAAGGGTGATATTAAACGGAATAAATCCGAGTAAAACACAGTAATATTATATCAGGTGAAAAAACGGCGACATGTAAGGTGACAGTCAACATTCCGATAAAAAGCATTTATTTAAACAAAACATCCATAGAATTGAATGCTATCGGTGACAGTTACCAGTTAAATAAAAGGCCAAGAAAAAAACGGTGAAATCAACCTCTGTTACATTGAGAAAGTTGAAAAAGAAAAAGACATATTTTATTCGGATTCGAGCTTATAAAATGGCAGATGGAAAGAAGGTGTATGGAAAGTGGAGTTTAGTAAAAAAAGTTAAGGTAAAGAAGTGATAATGAACAATAGCGTTGCAGGTGGAAGTAAATTATTAATTGGAGAAATACTGTGAAAGAAAGTCTTTCAAAGGGTCAGGCATATCAATTTTGTAGCAGATGGTATGCACAGCAACCATCAGTATGTGGAAGTTGTGGTAAACAGCAAGGCAGGGCAATTATGAAAGTTACATTAATGAGGATGGATATTATCATGTAACGATCACACTGGAGTATCAGGATGCAGAGACAAAGACGATCAAAGCAAAGGTAGTCAAAGTATATGTAACAGAGGAGGACGGCTACCAGAATTTTAGGTATTCTTTTGATAAGAAGGAAAATTTTCTTGTAGGAGGACTGTTTCATGATAAAGAGTATACATTGACAGAAAACAGACCCGCAGATGGATATGTTACTGCAGATGCAATCATCTATCAGATAAAGTCTGTGATGGCATCTTCTGTGGCAGAAAAATCCGACAGATACAGTGGCAAGTGGAAGTGCAGTATCCGGCGAAACAGGTATTTCCTATACATCTGTAGTTGTCGTGAAACAGAAAGATGGAACATTTGTCGATCATACCGATGATAAGATCATTATGGTGGATGAGCAGACGCATATCCAGCTTTTGAAACTGGACAAGGAGACAGGACAGGCTCTCGGCGGTGCAGAGTTTGTTGTAACCGATTCCAAAGGAAACAAAGTGATGAAATTTGTTACAAAAGATGATGCTTACGACATTACGGGCAAACTGGTTGTTGGAGAGACTTACACCTTTACAGAGGTTTCCGCTCCATCTGGTTATCAGTTGGCAAAGCCGGTACAGTTGACGATCAAAGACACTGGAAAGGTGCAGACAGTGACCGTTAAAGATGCACCGATTCCGGAAGTGCCGGATACACCACAGACAGGAGGAAACATGCCAATCATTCCGATTGCAGCAGGATTGCTTATGGTAGTTGGTGCAGCGGTGGTGATCTGGAAGAGACGAACAGTGGTAAAGAAATAAGATTTTTGTAGATGCCTGGGAGTTTATTTGGTATAATTATGGTGCAGGGAACAAGGAATTGTTCCCTGCAAATCGAAAGTTGAAAGGAGTACATTGCTATGAAAGTTACAGAACAATTTGAAAAAGAAATTACCCCGTTTTTCTGGATAGAACATGAAGAAAGTGCTTCTGTCTGCCTAAATGTAGGAGAATACCTACAAGAGATTTTTGATACTCGTGCGGATGAAGGATTTGAGGGGAACGGTTATGATTGGGGGAGTTTAGCACAAGTATTTTTGGACGAACAGTGTTTAGATTTGCAAGAAAAAATATGCTTTGACCCAGAGGGCAGCATGTTCTGCGTCTATTCAAAAGATAAAAATGCGTTGGCAGACTTTATTCTTCGTTTCAAAAAAGCCTGTGAGGATAAATCCTTTATTTTAGACTTGTTCAGTCGTGCTGAATTAGACTAAAAATTCAATTCGTTAACTTCAAGTTTTTGAAACTGAGAAATCGGAATTTGGGGGTACATGATGATAATAAAAATTGTTACAATTTCACTGATGGCAGTGTTCTACATCTGCTATTTTGCAAAGCTGATTAGTCAGAAAAAGCAAGGCATAAAGACAGATCAATTAGGAAAAGGAAAAGAGGGATTTGTCAAATTTATAGAAGTGGCTCTTAAAATAATCACATATTTGCTTCCTGTAATACAGATTATCAGTATTGTGTTTTGTTCGGGAACAGCACATATTGTGTTGCAATTTACAGGAGTTGTAATAACAATGTTCGGTGTACTTGCTTTTATTGTTTCTGTTACACAAATGAAGGAGAATTGGAGAGCAGGTGTGCAAAAAGAAGAAAAGACCAGTTTGGTAACAACGGGCATCTATTCTATTAGCAGAAATCCTGCATTTTTGGGTTTTGATTTAATGTATATAGGAATATTGTTTTCGTTCTTTAATTGGTTCCTTTGCTTTGCCACAGGTTTTGCAGTGGTATTTTTTCATTTACAGATAGTCAATGTAGAGGAAGATTTTTTGATAAAAGCATTCGGAAATGAGTACCTGCAATACAAATCAAAAGTATGCCGATATTTAGGAAGAAAAAGATAACTTTTGATTTGTCGATTTGTTTGACAAAGTCGGCGAACTGGTTTTGCAACTCTACTGGCGGAATCATTACTTCAAAATTTCCAATGTCTTTTGCTGATATATGAGGCACTACTGAGCCTGTTACATTACAGTATTTATCGAATCCACCTTCAATAAAACAATAATACAAATAGTCTTGATTTATATCAATTGCTCGAATTCTCGCAGTACGCTGAATCAATAAGGCAGGTAAATGCTCTGCGTCAACTTTAGCAATCTTAAATCCTTCGGAAATCCAGGGACGATCAAGTGCTATTACTATATCATTGTCTTTAAGCAGATAGTCTTCAAAACCTTCTATAGACCCCAAATGGACACATTCATTCCATTTAATTTTTTGTGGCATAATTATAAGTCCACCACAAATATTAATCCCCTCTTCAACATACTGTTCACTCTTAAATGGATATCCCGAAAGTAAATCAATATGCTTTTTTATTGTCTCCTTCAAATAACCATTAGGATTCAAAATAGGATCCCCAAACAACTCAACAAATCGGAATTTGGAGGTAAGATGATGAAAAAAAGAAGTACAACAGTAGTGGTAGTTATATTAACTCTTATAATGACATTTATGGAAATGTCTGCTTTGCCGGCAGCGTTATTTTGTAATGTAAAAATTAAGGACATCAATCCGATTTACATTACTTTGATGTTGAATTTTTTATTGGCTTTTGCAATTTATTGGATGTGTAAAAAGATTTTTATCAAAGATTGGTGGTTGGGTTTACAGTTTAAAGGAATATTATCAGGGCTAAAAAAATATGGATTACCTACGGTAATTGCGACCGTCATAGTTACGATTGCTTTCTGTATCGGATTGACACCATTCGATAATAAACCAACGATATGGAGAGTTGTTGTTGAAGGCATTGTGTACTACATAGGTGTAGGTATTATGGAAGAACTGTATTTGAGAGGTTTATTACAGAATATTATTGAAAAGTGGTTTGGAGAAAGAGAAAATGCAACATTGTATGCGATTTTAATTACTTCTGTATTATTTGGCTTAGGACATATTTTTGGAGCTTTGGGACAACCAATTGTAACGGTAATAGCTAAAACCGTTTGGGCAACTGCGCTTGGTGTTTATTTTGGAGCAGTTTATGTTGTAAGTAAAAACCTGTGGGTTCCAATCATACTACATTTAACTATAAATCTATGTGGTATTCCGTTTTGTTTTTCAACAAGTAATCAGTACCCTGCAATAGCTTTGATAACTTGTCTTGTGTCTTATATTTTACTCGCAATTTATGGTGTGTATATTATAAGAAAAAATAATTAGTAGTATCAAGACTTGAAACTTTCAGTAATACTGAGAGATGAAGTTGTATAGGTGATGAAAATGAAAAAAGTAATCAGTGTTGTACTTGCATGTGCATGTGTGTTCAGTTTTGCAGCATGTGGATCAAAGAGTGATTCATCAAAGAGTGACTCTGCAAAATCAGACAAGAAAGAAAAGCTTGTTATGGCTACAAACGCAGAATTCCCGCCATTTGAATACTATGACGGAGACGAAGTTGTCGGAATCGATGCAGAATTCGCAGCAGCAATCGCTGACAAGCTTGGAAGATCGAAGATATGGCATTTGACTCTATTATCCCGGCTGTTCAGAGCGGAAAAGCAGATATCGGAGCAGCAGGTATGACTGTAACAGAAGACCGTGCTACACAGGTTGATTTTTCTGACAGCTATTATACAGGAGTTCAGGTTATCATTGTAACAGATGACAGTGATATTACAGAACCGGATGATCTGAAAGGAAAGAAGATTGGTGTTCAGCAGGGAACAACAGGGGATATTTATTCTACAGATGATTTCGGTGATGATAATGTAGAGCGTTTCAACAAAGGTATGGAAGCTGTACAGGCTCTGCAGCAGGGCAAGATCGATGCAGTGATCATTGATAACCAGCCGGCTAAGACATTCGTAGAAGAAAATGAAGGTCTGAAGATCCTGGAGACTTCTTATGTAGAAGAAGACTATGCACTGGCAATCAAAAAAGGTAATGATGATCTGGTTAAGAAAGTCAATGATGCGATCAAAGAGTTAAAAGAAGATGGAACATTTGATAAAATCGTTGCAAAATATATTACAGACTAATCGGGTACAGACTGGTGGTGTCTTATGAGTGATTTTAAAGCAAGATTTATAATGAATTTTATAAAAGATGACAGATGGCACTACATTGCAGACGGACTTAAGGTTACATTAATTGTAACCTTTTGTGCTGTCCTGATCGGTGTAGTTCTTGGATTCCTTCTGGCAATTGTCCGTTCCACATACGATAAGACCGGCAA
>ERZ780139.84-NODE-84-length-87475-cov-5.745333_pt1 | contig 87475 bp, 70 predicted proteins | sample MGYA00511476_ERZ780139 | MGnify/ENA primary metagenome ERZ780139 (study PRJEB29588, sample SAMEA2158190) | human gut metagenome | biome: human gut; feature: human-associated habitat; material: faeces | place: Denmark | collected 2008/2010 ... | reverse complement strand
TTATATAAAATTATACGAAATTATATAGGATAATATATATATTTTCTTTTTCCTTATAGTTTTTATTATTCGCACAAAAAAGAGACCCCTAAGCTTCATGATGCTTACTGAACCAGCCTCAGGGTCCCTCACTTTTTACCCGATTCTATAAAAAGTCTTCCGATCCTGTAGACGGAGGAATATGTGCACACGCCTTTGTTCAGGCGCTGAAATTGCTTCTTCCTGATTGGGTCCATTCATCGACGTCCTCGATCTTGAAGCGCCACTGACTGCCAACCCGAACAGCTGGAATATCCTTTTTCGAACAGATCCAAGAGCGATTGGTCACGGTACTGACATCAGGATATTCAGAACGTTCTTCAATGGATATCCACTTTCTTTAAATTTGAGATATAGCCAGCCTCTCCTTACATGAAATCCATGAGTGACTGAGAAGAAGACGCATCTCGATTTCCTTGGCATCCTGAGAAAAGCCTGACGCGCATTTATGAGCAGATGGCAATCCTTTTGATCTCTTATTCATGGCGTATTCCGCAGCCCAGCAAATCGTATAAAAAGATGAAATCAGTCCCCACCTTTCGTCATCGTGTCCGAATCCCAAGTCCTCATCAAAAAGAAATCATCTTTCTTATGATTCTTCATATCTACTTTTTCTTATCATTCTATTCATCCTTTGATGATTTAGATTGTACTAAAATTTGAATTACATGTAAATTTAGTATTTTCTAATTATAGCGATATCCATAGTAGATAAGGATCCACCCGCAGGATACAAACACATTGTCTTCATCGCAAAAAAGACCCTGCCCTTTTTCAGGCAGAGCCTTCTTTTCCATGGAAAAAGAGGAAAAAATCGGTCAATCATCGAAATTGCTTTTTCCTGATTTGATCCATTCATCAATATCCTTGATTCGGAAACGCCACTGCCGCCCCACCCTTTTTCCAGGCAGGTTCTTTCCACTGCGCAGCCAGTAGCGAACCGTCACAGGACTGACACCGATATATTCGGCGACTTCATCAATATTGATCCAACGCTCTTTGTTTTCATTCATAAGCCCTCGCAATCTACGGCCGCCAGAAAAATCAATTCTGGCTCCTACCGCCCTGCACAGTTCATCCTTATGGAAGGTATGAACCCCTACGACGCTCACCGTATCTCTTTCAGGAATCGTGCTGCGATTTATTTTTTGAATGATGACGATTTATCTTTCATTGAATCATTCTTACATCAAATATATTATATAGTAAATATTTTATAACTTAAAGTTTTGTCCTTTATATCACGATGTTAAAGTAATATTAAGTACCAAGTTTTACAATTTATAAAAATCTACATCTTTTATTTATCAATTTGATAACAAGCCCTCCAAATTGTAGACAACTCTTCTCCACGCCTTCCCAAAATCAACATTTGCAATTCTTGTCATTTTAGATTATAATCTTTCATATCCCTGTGTGGCTTGACGCGGGGATCTTTATGCGGATGTGGCGGAATTGGCAGACGCGCTAGACTTAGGATCTAGTGTCTTCGACGTGCAGGTTCAAGTCCTGTCATCCGCACCAAAAAAGGACCTATCGCTTTGAGCGACAGGTCCTTTTCCTTTTTCATTTACACCAAACGACGTTCATAGGGATCACTGCTGATTCCCTTTTTTAGGATTTGTTTGGCCCATTCCTGAGCGCAAAAGAGGGAATGGTCCTTATAGTTGCCGCATTCCTTTTCCTTTGTTCCCGGCACGTCTTCCCATTTTGTCGTGACAATAAGTTCCAACGCTTCCTTGAGGGCTTTTGCCACGTCCCTGGGATCATGGTGGCCCCAGCACAGGAGATGGAAGCCCGTGCGGCAGCCAAAGGGAGAGCAGTCAAGATATCCTTTGATGCGAGGGCGTAGATAAAGGGCCAAAAGATGCTCTAAGGTATGCATACCCCCTGTAGGGATTTCTTCTTTGTTTGGCTGGGCCAGGCGGACATCAAAATTGGAGACAATATCGCCGTGTTCCCCTTGTTCTTCCCCAATGAGACGTACATAGGGGGCAATGACCTTTGTATGGTCAAGGGTAAAGCTTTCGATGATAACTTTTTCCATGATTGTTCCTTTCCGCGTTATCGCATGACAGCAAAAGTCGTACATAAATCAAAACTCCCCACCCTCTTTGAGGATAGGGAGCTTACAGTTGAAGTGGTGATCCACCCGGGATTCGAACCCGGGACACCCTGATTAAAAGTCAGGTGCTCTACCAACTGAGCTAGTGAATCAAATGGCTGGGGCAGCTGGACTCGAACCAACGCATGCGGGAGTCAAAGTCCCGTGCCTTACCGACTTGGCTATGCCCCAATAAGCACAAAAAAAGTGGGGTGGCTAGTGAGGATCGAACTCACGCGTGCCGGAGCCACAATCCGGTGTGTTAACCGCTTCACCATAGCCACCATGTCGTACTTATCAGCGACTTTGTCATTTTACCACATCTTATAGGGTGTGTCAACAAAATTGTAAAAGGAAAAACAGGGCGGCAAAGGGAGCCTTCCGGCAACAGCCCATCTTTTAGACTGCGGTTCAGTCCACACCGGCAAGGGTCCGATGAGCAAGGCCAACAGCCATTTCATTGAGGTTCAGAACGCCAACACTCATGAAGATGGCGACGCAGACGTGTTCCCCATAACGAGCAATGCCCACCTTGCCGCCGACATTAAAGCCCGAGGCTTTGGCAATAACCTGGCTTAGGGCTTCATGGGCAGCACCTGCCACAGTTCCAGCCCCGACGTGGCTGTCTGAGACGATATGCTGCCGTTCGGCCGCCACCATGGCACGTTCCACAATCTTTGTGACGCTTGGCAAAAACTCACCGCCAAAATTAACGGCAGCCGTACGGAATCCTTCTTTGGCGTAATTTGCTTTCAGGCGGTCCTCATCGTCCCTTGTTTCAGACATGGCCATGCGCAGGGCCGCTCTCCCAACATCAATGCTGAAAATTTCTTTTTCCATTGTTTTGCTCCATTCCTACTTCGATTCATCAATAGGACCGATCACCCATGAGGGGATGATGGACCCGTTTCAGTGTCAGTTTCTTAGCAATCTCCACAGCTTCCTTGAGGTGAACATCGGTTTTAAAATCCTTGTCCTCAAAAATACACATGGGATCGTCCACACCAATCTCACTGCCCGGCATATATAGATATTGGTCATTATCTGGATCACCGAGGATGTACCCAGCTCTCAGTTCTTCTGCAATGATTACGGACACAGCGAGGCCTCCTTTGCTTTTTCTGTCCTACATACTGCATTTATTGTAACAGGTGCCGGCCATTCATGCAATGGATTTGCCACGCTCCCCCTCTTTCTTTTAGCTGCAGGAAAGGACGCGATCTGCTATACTGGAAAGCATAAAGGAGGATGCCCTATGGAACTTACGCTGCTGCCTGATGGAATCTATGAGCGCGTCATTTCAGACGAACTCGGGAAGGTGCTTGACGAGGCAAGCAAAGAAGAACAGATTTGGAAGGAGACGGAGACGGTCGATTCCCAGGAAGGGGCCCGTTATCTATCTGATTATGCCGGCCGCCTCATTCACTGTTGCCTAAAGGAAATCGCCGATCAGGATGAAGAAGGAAGTACGGCCCTTAGTAAGGAACTTCATCTTGTCAATGACCTCATCCGGCTTCTTTCAAAACGCATGGAAACCTTAGGCGAAGGCCACACCGTAAGCCGTGAGGATTTTCTTCTCACCCAGCTGAAACGGCGTCAGAATACCCTCAAGGAAATCATTCTGGAGCGGCCTTTATCGGGGCTTTCCCATTCCACGCTCTTTACCAACAGCAAAAAGGACGTTTCCCTTGTAACGGAACTGCAGCGGGAAATCCAATCCGCGGACCGCATCGACCTGCTCGTTTCCTTTATCAAATATTCAGGGTATATTATGATCCGCCCCTATCTCCAGGAATTCACCCGCCATGGAGGAAAGCTCCGCGTCCTTACGACAACCTATATGGGTGCGACCGATCCCAAGGCCGTAGCCGAGCTGGCGGCTCTTCCCAATACGGAGGTCCGGATTTCCTACAATGTCAAGGAAACGCGTCTTCATGCCAAGGCCTATATTTTTTACCGCAGCAGCGGCTTTTCCTCGGCTTATGTCGGATCATCAAATCTCTCCCATGCAGCCATCGCCGATGGACTTGAATGGAATATGAAGATCACCCAGCAGGATATGCCCCTTGTCATGGAAAAAATCCATACGACCTTTGATACATACTGGCATAGTGATGAATTTCAGGACTTTAGCGAAAAAGACCGTCCGCATCTTGAAGACGCCATTGATGCTGAACGGGGACGGGGCAAAAAGGAAGGTTCCGCCCTTTCCTATGCTTTCCGAATCCGTCCCTACCCGTATCAGGAACAGATCCTTGATGCCCTGCAGGCTGAGCGGCAAATCCATCACCGCACGCGCAATCTCGTTGTTGCCGCTACGGGTACAGGAAAAACCGCCATTGCAGCTTTTGATTACGCTCGCTTTGCCAAAAATAGAAACAAGGAAACCCGTCTTCTTTTTGTGGCCCACCGGGAGGAAATCCTCACCCAATCCCTTTCCGCCTTTCGTCAAGTCCTCCAAGATCCAGGCTTTGGGGAACTTTCCGTAGGAAACTTCAAGGCCAAACGGGCGGACCATCTTTTTATCTCCATTCAAACCTTTCAGCACCAGCGTCTGTGGGAAAAACTTGATTCCCATTACTATGACATGATCATTGTTGACGAATTCCATCATGCAGCAGCACCGAGTTACCAGAAACTGCTCTCCTATTTCAAGCCAAGGATCCTTCTGGGCCTTACGGCAACGCCAGAACGCATGGATGGGAAAGACATCCTCTCTTATTTTGATGGTCATATGGCAGCGGAAATCCGTCTTTCTGAAGCGATTGAAAGACGTCTCTTGGTTCCTTTCCATTATTTTGGCGTAGAGGACCCCATCGACTTGAGTCACGTTGCTTGGTCAAAGGGGCAGTATGAAACAGATGAGCTTATCCATCTTTATGCTAGGGATCATACGGCAGAGATCAGGGCCAACGCCATCTTAAGGGCTCTCACTCGCTATACCAGTGATCTGCGGGATGTAAAAGGCATCGGTTTTTGCGTTGGAATCCAGCATGCCGAATTCATGGCCCGTTTCTTCACCAAGGCGGGGATTCCTTCCCTTGCCCTATCGGGGGATACACCTGATGAAGTGCGCCGGAAAGCAGCAGCTGACCTAGCTTCCGGCAGGCTGACCTTCCTTTTTGTTGTCGACATCTTTAATGAAGGCGTCGATATCCCCGCCGTCAATACGGTACTTTTCCTGCGTCCCACGAACAGTCTCACCATTTTTTTACAGCAGCTGGGACGCGGCCTGCGCCTTTTTGAAGGCAAGGACTGCCTTACGGTCCTTGATTTTGTCGCTCAGGCAAACCGAAAATACGACTTTGCTTCCCGTCTTTTTGCCCTCATGGGGACAAGGAACCTCTCCATTCGCCGTGAAGTTCAGCTAGGCTTTCCCCACGCACCCAAGGGCTGCTGCATTCAGCTGGAAAAAGTTGCCCAGCAAAGAATCCTTGAAAATATCAACAGCCAGCTAAAAGGCCTTTCCTACTATCTGGAAACCATTCGTGAACTTTACGAGATAACAGGGAGCGTACCGACACTTGCGGAATTTTTCAAAGCTTCCGGCATCGATCCCCACCTTTTTTATAATGGGAAGCGAACCTACACAAGGCTGCTCATGATGGCCGGCCTCATAGAAGAACGGGAAGAAAGCCTTGAGGAAAAAGTCCTCATGAGAGCTTATCCGGCGCTCCTTTCCCTGGATTCCCCGCACTGGATTTCCTATCTCAAGGAAAACCTGAAAGCTCCTCAACGGCCAACAACGATTCTTGATAGGGAATATGCGGCCATGCTGTACCACACTCTTCTTTCAAAGGATCTGGAAGCCCTTGGGATTATTTCCCCAGAAGCGCTCATCTTGAGCCTTAGCCACTGGCATCCCTTTATCAAGGAACTGGAGGCCTTTTTGACGATGCAGGAAAACGCCCTGTCCTTCCTGCCCCAGTCCCCCGGGGTCCTTTATCCCTGTGCCCTTGAAGTCTATTGTCACTACACAAGAAACCAAATCTTTGCCGCGCTTGGGTACGATCATCCCAGTTCCATCCGCGAGGGCGTCAAGTTCCTGATCCCAGAAAAGAGTTTTGCTGTCACCCATCCAACGGATGTCTTTCTTGTAACCCTGAATAAATCAGACCGCGACTTTTCGGAGACAACACGTTATGAAGACTATTCCATCGATCGGATGACCTTTCACTGGCAAAGCCAAAGTACGACGACACCCCATTCAAAGACGGGGCAGCGTTATGAAAGGCTGTGCAGGGAAAAGGAAAAAGCGGGTTATATTCTTCTTTTTGTTCGTGAAAATAAAAAAGATGCCTACGGCGGCACCCAAAGCTATACGTTTCTTGGCCGTGTAAGCATCGAGCGTCTTCAAGGCTCACAGCCCATGACCGCGATCTTGAAACTTGCCCTGCCCCTATCTGCCGGCCTCCTCACGGAAACCGACGCAAGCGGCGTCCTGTAAAGTCCTGTAAATGAAAGATCCCAACAAACGCGTCACATAGACCATTCGTTGGGATCTTTTGTGTTATGCTATACCAAATCGTCAAAGTCAAAAGCGGCGGCTTTCGTGTAGTTCGTTACTTTCGCTTCAAAAAAGTCCGTTTTCGTTCCATTGAGATTGGAGAAGCTTTCAATCCATTCCATGGGATTCTGACTGATTTCCGGGTAAAGGGGCGCAAGTCCAATGGCTTCAAGGCGGATATTGGCCAAATACTTGATGTACTTTTCGATCAGGCCATTATTGAGCCCCAGAATCTTATCATCCGTAATATACTGGCCCCATTTGATTTCATTTTCCGCACCCTGACGGATCATGTCGACAATATGAGCATCCTGCTCCTTTGTAAAAAGATCGGGCCGTTCATGACGCAGTTCGCGGAGGATATTCTGGAAGAGAATGAGGTGCGTCACTTCGTCACGGTTGATATATTTGAAGATGGTGCTCGTTGCGGTCATTTTCCCCTGGCGGGCCAAGGTGTAAAAGAAACTAAAACCTGAGTAGAAATAAATGCCTTCAAGGATATAGTTTGCCACAATGGTATGAAGGAAATTGCCTTCGTTCGGATCATCGCTGAAGCGCTGATACGCATCGGCAATAAACCGATTCCGTTCCAATAGCGTCGAATCCGTGCGCCATTCATCATAAATCTTATCCCGTGTAATGGGATTTGTCACCGTATCAAGGATATAGGAATAACTCTGCGCGTGAATTTCCTCTTGAAAAGCCTGGATGTTTAAGAGGGACGCCACTTCCGGTGCCGTGATATAACGACTTATGTTTGGCAGGTTTTCGCTCTGGACGCTGTCAAGAAAGTTCAGGAAAGAAATAATCTTATCGAAGGCACGGCGCTCGCTGTCCGTAAGGTACGGGAACTGCTTGATATCTTCGTTCAAGGAAATTTCTTCGGGAATCCAGAAGTTATTGAGCATGGTCCGGTAAAGTGTATTGGCCCAATCATATTTAATTCGGTTCCATTCGCGCAGGTTTGTCGTATTACCGCCAATCATGGCCTGGGTCCCGCGCTGCCCATGTTCATTAAAAATAAGTTTCTTTTTCATCTTGCGCTCCTTCTCACACAGTCAGGATGAACAGCTCGTGCATTCATCCATTTCAAGGGACTGGTTCCGCACATAGTAAATGGTCTTGATGCCCTGTTTATAGGCTTCAATATAGAGGTTCAGTATTTCCGAGGCCTTCATGCGGGGCGTGATATAAAGATTAAAGGATTGGGCCTGATCGATGTGGCGCTGACGAGCTGCATTGGCACGAATGGACCACTGCTGGTCAATGGTATGAGCTTCCTTATAGAGCCAGAATGTCTTTGGGTTAAGGTCCGGTGCCGTTTTCGGAGTAAAGGATCCTTGTTTTTCCTCTATGAAGAATTTCTTGAAAATAGGATCGATGCCAGCCGTTGTATTGGCAATGTTGCTCGTTGAACCGGTTGGCGCCACAGCAAGGAGATACCCATTGCGCATACCGTACTTGTGGACGTCGGCAGCAAGACACTGCCATTTTTCACTGGTATAGCCGCGCCGGGTAAAGTATTTGCCCGTATCCCATTCAGATCCCTTGAAGGCAGGATAAGCCCCCTTTTCTTTGGAAAGTTCCATGGACGCTTTGATGGCATAGTAGGCAATCTTTTCAAAAAGGGCATCAGCCGCGGCTATGTGTTCTTTTGATTCCCAGCGCAGGCCGTGCTTTACAAGATAATGGTGGTAGCCGCTCGTGCCAAGGCCAATGGCCCGGTATTTGTCACAAGTCAGCCGGGACTCCGGTACCGGCGTCTGGTTGATGGTAATGACATTATCGAGCATGCGCACCTGAAGGGCAATCTGTTCTTCCAGGAAATCCTCATCAATCTTGCCAAGGTTGATGGAATTCAAGTTGCAGGTGACCATATCGCCTGGCGCTGTCACTGTCGTAATGGTCCCATCGTCCTCAAGGATTTCTTTTTTGAGGTTCGTAAAGCCCACATTCTGTGCGATTTCATGACACAGGTTCGAAGCATAGATCATCCCCGCGTGCTTATTGGGATTGGCTTCATTGACCGTATCCCGGAAAAAGATGAAAGGGGTTCCCGTTTCAACGGCACTTTTCATGATTTTTTTCATCATCTCAAGGGCGGGGACGCTGATGCCATGGAGACGGGAATCCTTTTCACAAGCAAGGTAATGCTCCGTAAAGGCTTTATCTTCCTCCGTATCGTAGAAGTCTTCCAGAGCAAAGCCCATGACCGTATTCACTTCATGCGGATCAAAGAGGGTAAAATTTTCGCGTTTGATGAGGCGCTCCATGAAGAGGTTCGGAACGGAAATAGAGGGAAAGATATCATGGGCCTTGCGCCGATCATCGCCGTTATTGGTCCTCAGTTCAACAAATTCATAAAAATCCTTGTGCCAAATATCAAGGGTCACCGTCGCGCCGCCCTTGCGCTTACCAAGCTGGTCAACGGCAACAGCCGTATCGTTATAGAGCCGGACCCAGGGAATGACCCCTCCGGAAGAGTTCTTGAATCCCCGGATATCACTGTTGAGGGCCCGAACCTTCCCCAGATAGATGCCTAGGGCCCCTCCATGCTTGGAAACACGGGAGAACTTGCTGTTCACATCATAAATGGACCAAAGGTTGTCATCGACACCAGCCACAAAACAGCTGGACAGCTGATGAAATGGCGTGCCAGCATTAGCAAGGGTCGGCGTTGCCGTTGTCATCTTGAGCTCGCTCATAAGGTCATAGAACTTCTTGGCGTAGGCCACCTTGTTTTTCCCTTCAACGAGAGCAAGATGCATGGCAATGGCCATAAAGCGTTCCTGCGGCAGTTCATAGACTTCCTTGTTAAATCCCCGTACAAGATAACGGTCTGCCAGGAGTTTGAGTCCTTCATAGTTAAAAAGGTAGTCCCGTTTCGGTTTGATATAATCCCCCAATTCCTGGAGCTCATCTTCCGTATAGTCCGTCACAAAAAAATCAGCATATTTCTTCTTGTCAACCAGCATATGGATGAGATTGGAGAAATTCCCATAACCAAAGGCCTTATAACGGCGCTGGATGGCAGCCTCTTTATAGAGGTCAAAGAGGAACAGGCGGGCAGCCACAAACTGCCAATCCGGATTCATCTCCTGAAGGGGTACCCCGCCCCCTTCATGACGGGAGGGAATGACTTTTTCAATGGCCGTGCGGATCAAGGTCTGCTGGATCTGTTTCGTGGTCATACCATCGACAAACTGAAGCTTGGAATCCATTTCAAGCTCCATGGGATCGCATGAATCAAGTCCCAGACAGGCAAAAGCAATCATACGCTTGGTCTTTTCGACGGAAAGGGGTTCAAAATGCCCGTCCCGTTTGCGGATCATGATATCCATAAGTGGCTTCCTTTCTTGTTCCTAAAAGTAAGAAAGACCACAAGATATAGTGGTCTTTGATTGTTTCTTTGGGTTCCTCATACATTATACGGACTCATAGTCCATAAATCAAGTAAGAATTATTTTATGATTATTATTATAAAAATAGAAAACAGGACATTATTGTTGGGAAGCATGGGCTCCATTTTTCTGACTGATTTCAAGAAGGTGCCAGACATCGGGCGTTTCAAAGCCATATCGCCAGGCTGCCGTCCCTGCCAGCTGATACTGTATTGCGAGACGGGACTTATAGTAGAGGCTCAAGGCATCTTCCTGCCAAAAGACATAATCCCTGCCGCCTTCCGTATAGGAAACCCGAGTCATCTTTTCCTCTGGGAGCCAGGTCTTCCGGAAGGTCGGAAGGTTCTTTTTATCATGAATGAGCTGCTGGGCCTGCCACATACCAAGGGTTCTCGCCCGATACTCCTTGGTGCCTTCCGGGGCCTCCCATAGGCGCATATAAAGTGGGAGACCAAATAGAAGTTTTTCCGGGGGAACGCCCTGGGCAAGAGTCTCTTGGACCTTCTTTTCATCCCAATTGAAAGAAGCCGTCGGTCCCGGCACTTTACTCAGCCGAGAAAATTGATCATACGTCATGAGAACAAGATAATCCACGCTTTTCGTCAAGGCCTTCCGGTCGTAGCAGCGGGACCAATTGGGATTGCGGCTGGGAGCTGTGACATCCATACTGAGGATCAGTCCCTTCTTTTGGGATTGACGGCGCAGATAGGCCATGAAGCTTGTGAGGGCATCACGATCTTTTTCATAGATGTTCTCAAAATCGATATTGATTCCATCAAAACCGTGCGTTTCAGCCTCTTTCAGGAGCTGGTCAATGATAAAGCGCTGGGCATGGGGGTCTTGAAGGAATTTATGAGTAAGATCCGGATCAAAGGAATTGGTCACAAGCGGCCAGACCTGGTACCCTTTTTTGTGGGCCCGTTCCGTATACCCTGGCACAGCCGCGCCTTCCACCTTTCCATATTCCCCCGTTACACGGTACCAACACGGCGAAACAACGGTCAGGCCTGGGACCTTGGGCAGCGATGAAAGATCCACGCTGGGATCATCCTTATGCTGCCAAACCATACTGATGGGATGCGTCAAGCTAGGCGCCGGTTGGGGCTTAGCTTGGCTGTCCTTTTTAGGGGTGGCGCAGCTTCCCATCCCTATGACAAAGGTGAGGAGTACAAGTCCCAACAAAAAAGAAATTTTTCGCATAGAAGCCTCCTGGATCATTGTTTGTCCTTATTGTATCAGGTACGAAAAAAGAGAGGCCATGAAGAAAATGAAATTCTCATTTTTTCACAGCCTCTCGTACATTTTTTATTTTCTGAAAGCGTCCGTCAGAGGCGGAACAATCTGTTTCTTACGGGACAGGACGCCGGGCATATGGAAGTGACCGTCAGCTTCAGGGTTGCCGAAGGCTTTTTCCAGGACGTCGCCGTTCTTGCCAGCCCAAAGAAGTTCCGTCACTTCCGTCATGATATCCGTAACCATGAGAAGGCTCGTGTCAGATTCACCAGAAGCCACCATTTTTTCCAGTGCGGCCTTCAATGCCGGCCATTTTTCCTTGGCTTTTTCGCCGTCCATGACGTTCACTTGGGCAACGGTGACTTTTCCTTGCGGGAAATCAAATTCCTTCATATCACCGTGGCAGATTTCATCAGGCGTGCTGCTGTTGATGGCAGAACCATGCTGCAGCATATCAAGGGCATAGGCTTTCGGATCCTTGATGCCGGCGATTTCAGCAAGTTCCAGACCAATCTTGCGGTCCGTTTCCGTTGTTGTCGGAGATTTGAAAAAGAGCGTATCAGAGCTAATGGCAGAAAAGAGCAGGCCTGCATACTGCGGCGGCAGGGCAATACCATTTTCCTTGGCCAGTTTGGCAATAATGGTAGAGCAGCAGCCCAGCGGTTCAACGCGCATATAAAGGGGTGCAGCCGTCTTCAGGCCGCCCAAGCGATGGTGATCGATGACTTCCTTTAGGTCCGCATCGGCAAGACCGTCTACAGCTTGGGATTCTTCGTTATGGTCGACGAGGATAAGCTTTTGGCCCGGTTCGACTTCTTCGATGAGTTTCGGTGCTTCCATCTTGAAGGCATCAAGAACGTATTGGGTTTCCTTGCTGACTTTGCCGGCTCTGCAAGCGACAGCCGGTACACCGAGCTGCTGTTTGACATAGGTATAGGTCAAAGCGCAGCAGATGGAATCCGTATCAGGGTTCTTATGACCCGTTACAATCGTCATGTTTTCCATGAATGAACTCTCCTTTTTACCTGTACAGAATTGTATATACACAAAATTATACCACAGTTGGCGCAAATCGTGCCATAAAATGCCGTGCCTCATGGAATCCGTCCATAGCGGCACTCGTGATGCCGCCGGCGTAGCCGGCTCCTTCACCGCAGGGGTAAAGGCCGCGGCAGTTCAGGGACTGTCCATTTTCTCCGCGTACAATGCGCAGGGGCGCGCTGGTTCTTGTTTCCACGCCTATCATAAGACCTTCCCGGCTGAAACCGGGCAGACGGCGTTCAAAATCACGGAGCCCGTTTTCCAAGGGATCGGTGACAAAGTTTGGCAGGATCTTTCTCAAATCATAGGGAACAAGGCCGCGCCGATAGGTTGTCTCAAAAGGAACGGATAGATCCGGTGCCGTATGATCCACAAAGCTGCGGCTTGACTGGGCCGGAGCCCGGTAAGCGCCAGCAGCCCTGTAAGCAAGAGCCTCATAACGGCGCTGAAAGACCATCCCACCCAAAGGACCTTCGGGAAAATCGTCGGGTGTCACAGCAACAACAAGGGCACTGTTGGCCCGACCCGTATCCCTTTTGTAGGGGCTCATGCCATTTACGACAAGTCCTCCTATCTCAGAGCTGGAGGCAACGACTTCGCCGCCCGGGCACATGCAGAAGGAATAAACAGCCCGGCCGGACGCGTCATGATAGATGAGGGCATAGTCAGCAGCCCCCAGCTTCGGATGCGCGGCAAATGGCCCGTATTGAGCCTTGTTGATGAGGGCCTGACTATGCTCAATGCGCACGCCGACAGCAAATGCCTTGGCTTCCATATGGACGCCGCGGGAATAAAGGGCTTCATACGTATCGCGGGCGCTGTGTCCGCAGCAAAGGATGACGCCGTTTGTTTCGAGGCGTTCCCGGCCGTTTAGGGTAACAGCCGTCAGCCCTTTTTTCGAATCCAGATGAAAATCCGTCACCTGTGTTTCATAACGGATTTCCCCACCCGCCTTTTTGATGCGATGGATCAAGCCCGTGACCATGATGCGGAGACGGTCCGTCCCAACATGGGGCTTTTGTTCATACAAGATTTCTTCCGGAGCACCGGCGGCAACAAAGGTTTCAAGGATATGTCCCACAATGGGGTCATTGACCCGCGTCGTGAGTTTTCCATCGGAAAAGGTGCCCGCCCCGCCAGCGCCAAACTGGACATTGCTGACAGGATCAAGTTGTCCCGTTTGCCAAAATGTTTCCACATCTTTTACGCGGTGGGCAAGATCCCGTCCCCGCTCCACTACAAGGGGATGGTAGCCGTTTTCCGCAAGTTCGAGGGCAGCCATCAGCCCGGCAGGGCCAAGTCCCACCACGAGGGGACGCCCGTGCAGCTTTTCGCTTCCAATCTGGGGCTTTGGGGTCTGTGCCCTTTTATAGGGCAGGATGAGCTGCTTTTTTTCAAGACGGCTGCGTTCCCCATTGGTTAGCTCCAAATCAAGGAGCAGATGATAGACAAAGGTGATACTCTTCTTGCGTCGGGCATCGATGGCCTTTTTAAGGAGTGTCACGCGGCGGATCTTTTGGGGAACAATCCCAAGCTGCCGTGCCGCCGCTTCCTCTAGGGTGCGGCGGCTTTCAAGACCGACGCGGAGGTTATTCATTCTAAAAAGCATGGTTTATTGGTCCTTTTCGTTTTTCACGGTGATTTCAACAATGACATTATGCGTATCGGCAAGGACCTTGTCAGGAATCTGGAGAGGCATATTAAGCTCCACATTGCTTGTGATATTGTCAAGGACAATGGGGGCCGTCTTGATTTCCTTCAGTTCTCCCAGGACCTTGGGATCTGCCGTCAGGCGCACGGTCTGGGGCGTGATCTTGGTTCCGACCAGCGTGATGCCACTTGGCAGTTTACCCGAAAGATCGGCTTTGATAGGAAAATCGTTGGTCCCTAGCTGACGCACGATGGTGACCGTCGTCGAAACCTTGCTGGGCGTCACCTTGACATCGTACATTTCGCGGCCCAACTGGTCAACGGCCACGGCGGTCGCATCTGTTTCAAAGTTCTTATCGTGGTTTGAGATATCGACCATGACAAGGACCTTGGCCACTTGATTGATGCGCTCTTCCGCCCCGCTGATTTTCACCTGTAGGGGATTGAGATCCATCCGGCTTACGGTGATGCCGCTATGAGGTACGCCCACAATGCGCGCTTCCAGTTTCATCTCTTTTGAGACCTGTGTATCGATTTCAAGCTGGAGCAGACTCGGCGTGATCTCGATGACCTCGCCGTTCTTGACTTGGGCCGTGACGCGGTAGGTATTGCGTCCTTTGCTGGCCCCCTCAAAATCGATAAAGGCTTTTACATCCGCTGTGCGAAGCGCCGCAATCTGGCTTCGCGTTCCGCTTACGCGCACGTTGACCGTTTCAGGCAAATCCTTGACGAGCATGTCATCCTGAAGATGCACCGTCTGCAGGGGTACGGTAAAGCTACGGGTGGTGATTGGATTCTGTTCATTCATGACATAGACCCAAAGGATGGACGCAACGATGACGCACATGATCCGGGCCAGCCACGAATTTCTTGTTGGGTGTTTACTGCTTAGCATCATCATCGCCTCCTTTGCTGCGATCCTTGAGGCTCAGAAGCTTTGCCTTGATGGAATCTTTCCAGTTGAGCATGGGTTCCTTCATGACAGGACGCAAAAGGTCCTTCACGTCGCGGTGGGTCAGATAGCGCTGGAGTGCGCCGCCGCGGGCAAGGGAAATTGCCCCTGTCTCTTCACTTACGACAAGGATCAGGGCATCAGTCTGTTCCGATAGACCAATGGCCGCACGGTGCCGCGTCCCCAGCTCCTGGCTGAGGTTCCTCGCTTCCGTCAAGGGCAACAGGCAGCTTGCAGCTGCAATGCGGTCGCCGCGGACAATGACAGCTCCGTCATGGAGCGGAGTATTCGGAATAAAGATATTTTCAAATAGGGCCGTGCTGATCAGTCCGTCAATGCGGACGCCCGTTTCAATATAATCGTCAAGGCCTGTTTCCCGTTCAAAGACAATCAGGGCCCCAATCTTGTTGCGGGACAGATCATCAGCCGTCAAAGCCACCGATTCAAGCATGTTTTCTACCTGCATCTCATTAAGGACCGTGCTGCGGCGGAACAGTTTGCCTCGGCCAATCTGCTCTAGGGCACGGCGCAGTTCGGGCTGGAAAACAATAGGCAGGGCAAACATGACAATGGTCATGAATTTTTCAAGGAGCCAGTTGATCACATACAGATTCAGCCATTTGCTGACGAGCATGACCAAAAGCAGCATCAAAAGGCCCTTGACAAGGGACGCCGCCCGTGTGTTTTTCAGCATTTGGTAGAGCTTATTGAGGAAATAAGCAACCACCAAGATATCGATGACATCCAGGAAGGTGATGGTATGGATGAGATCTAGGACATGGGATTCCAAGGGTTTCGCCTCCTCAAGGTTCTGGATTGGTTAAATATTCCGTTCGACCAGTTCTTCAACCGGTTCATCCGTCTTTTTAAAAGGAATGTCTCCTTCATAAGCAAGGAAGGCCAAGGCATAACTGACGGCCATGGCAGAGCCCATCATGAGGCCCCTTTCATCCATATCAAATTCCGGCGTATGGTGGTTGGCCCCGCATCCCAGGTCCGTATTTTGAATGCCTGTAAAGGAAAGGACCCCTGGATAGAGCTTTTGGAAAAGGGCGAAGCTTTCGGACGCCATCCAAGGCGCCGCGTCAACGACAGCGTCTTTTCCAAGATCCCGCACAAGAGCCTTTCGTCCCAGCGCCGCGCAGGTTTCATTATTGCGCACCTCATAAAGGGCCTTGGGCATGTGGGTGATTTTATAGGAACATTGATAAAGGGCCGTAAGATGATCCAAGGTCTTTTTTAGATAGGTCTCAAAAAGGGACCCCGCTTTTTCATAGCTGAAGAAACGAGCCGTACCGCCAAAGGTGAGGGTACCGGGAATGACGTTGTACTGGTCACCACTATGGAGAAAACCCAAGGAAATGGTCAGGCATTCAAAGGGGTCGACACGGCGCATCCGGAAGCTTGAAAGCTCACTATAAATCGCGTGAAAACAGTCAATCGGGCTCCTGGCAAGATCGGGCCGGGCTCCGTGACCAAACTGACCAGAAAGCTCGACAACAAAAGCGCAGCCTCCACTCATGACAGGACCAGGACAAAGCGATACGGTTCCAGCGGCCATATCCCAGCGCACATGGGTCGCATAGCAGCCATCGATGGAAAGCTTCAGGTCATGAACGATGTAGGGCAGGAGATTCCTAATGTCTCCACTTGTTTCCTCACCGCGTTCAAAACAAAAGACAATCTTGCCGACAAATTCATCCTTATGGGCGGCAAGGATGCGTGCCGCCGTAAGGGTCATGGCCATATGGCCATCGTGCCCGCAGGCGTGACTGACACCGGGGATCTTGGAAATACAGGCTTTGGGTTCTTGCAGGTTTTTCTCACTTTCCTTAATGGGAAGCGCGTCTGTATCACTGCGCATGAGGAGGGTTCTCCCCTTTTTCCCGCTGTCAAGGATGGCCAGAAGGCCCCCGTCAGGGACATTCACGATTTCAAGGCCGAGGCCCTTGAGATACGATTCGAGGAAGGCAATGGTCTTTTCTTCTTCATTGCTTAGTTCCGGATATTCATGAAAATAACGGCGCAGACGGACCGTTTCCGCAAATTCCGCCTTTGCCTCGCTGAGGATGTTCATAGGCGTTCCTTTCATAATAAGACGCTGCTTGGCAGCTTATGAAGGTGCCCGTAGGGCCCTTCCGGAGACATAAAATTACAGTTTATTATACCATGAATTGCCGATTCTTCCATGCCTTTAGCCTCTTTGCCCCGCAAAAGTTCCATAAAAAGACACAACCTCCTTCCATAGGAAAAGAGACACTCACCGGTGCTTTTATTTTCCTACGGAAGGAGGCTCATGTGGACACGAGGAAATGGACACTCCCGGTCCCCTTTATTTCAAGGTGCCAGATGATTGTGTTTGCGGAAAAGGTAAGCCTTTTCCTATAACAAAAGCTCAGCGCTTTGTTACCAACTCATGAAGGGTCTTCTTCTGCCCATCAACAAGTGACCGTCCCAAGGTCAGTTGCTTAGCATTTTCCTTTGGTGCAGGGCCGCCGTAGGACGTACGGGCAGCCACGCAGTTTTCTGGACGCAGGGCTTCAAGGAGATCCTTTTCAAAAAGAGGCGAAAACTGTTTGTACTCGTCCAAGGTCAACTCTACAAGATACTTGCGGTGCTTGATGCCATAAGCCACGGCTTCGCCAACGACTTTATGGGCCTTACGGAAGGGCAGGCCTTTCTTGACAAGGTAATCAGCAAGGTCTGTCGCATTGGAATAATCCTTATGGACAGCTTCGGCCATGCGATCCTTGTTCACCGTCATAGTAAGGAGCATATCCCGAAAAACAGTGAGGGAAAACTTCACCGTATCAACCGCGTCAAAAAAACCTTCCTTATCTTCCTGCAGATCCTTGTTATAGGCAAGAGGCAGGCCCTTGAGCGTTGTCAAAAGGGCCATGAGGTGACCATAGGTCCGCCCCGTCTTGCCACGAACGAGTTCGGAAATATCGGGATTCTTTTTCTGGGGCATCATGGATGAACCCGTTGCAAAAGCATCATCAAGATCAATGAACCCAAATTCCGTCGATGACCAAAGACAGATTTCCTCACTGAGGCGGGACAGGTGCATCATGAGGATGGACGCGGCAGAAAGAAATTCCAAGAGGTAATCCCGGTCGCTTACAGCGTCCATGCTGTTGCCATAAACCGCGTCAAAATTGAGTTCCTCGGCCACCTGGAAGCGGTCAATGGGAAGCGTTGTCCCCGCCACGGCACCTGCCCCGAGGGGCATGATGTCCGCACCTTTCCACACCCCTTCAAGGCGGCGGAAATCGCGCAGGAACATATTGAAGTAGGCCAAGAGATGATGGCAGAAAGTAATGGGCTGCGCCCGCTGCAAATGGGTGTACCCGGGCATAAGCGTATCCTGGTTTTTATCTGCCACCATTAAAAGTGCTTCTTCAAAGCGGATGACAAGGTCCATGACTTCGGTCACAACCCGTTTCATGTACATATGCATGTCAAGGGCCACCTGGTCATTGCGGCTTCTGGCCGTATGGAGACGAGCACCGGCATCACCGATGCGTTCCGTAAGGGCCGCTTCCACATTCATGTGGATATCTTCCAGTTCGGTCTTGAATTCGAACGTTCCCTTTTCAATATCGTCAAGGATGCTCGTAAGCCCCTTCACGATCTTTTCGGCATCACTTTCCGAAATGATGCCCGTTTTGGCCAGCATATGCGTGTGAGCAATGCTGCCGCGGATATCTTCATGATAGAGGCGCTGATCATATTCAATGGATGCGTTGAAAGCGTCTACCAAGGCATTTGTATCCTTACTGAATCTTCCACCCCATAACTTTGCCATCTTATTTCAGTTTCCCCTGTTTCATGAGGGCCCGAACCGTCAGCGGCAGGCCAAAAAGGGTGATAAAGCCCTTGGCATCGGTCTGATCATATACATCGTCTTCGCCGAAGGTGACATATTCCTTGCTGTAAAGGGAATAAGGGCTCGTCGTGCCGGCAGAAATGATATTGCCTTTATAGAGCTTCAGGCGGACCGTACCGGTCACCGTTTTCTGCGTTTCATCGACAAAGGCCTGGAGGGCTTCCCGCAGCTGGGAGAACCACATGCCGTCATAGACAAGTTCTGCATAACGAATGCCAATCTGTTCCTTATAGTTGTAGGTGGCCCGATCAAGGCAAATATTTTCCAGTTCATTATGGGCATAATAGATGATGGTACCGCCCGGCGTTTCATAGACACCGCGGTCCTTCATGCCAACCAGCCGGTTTTCCACCATGTCAGCAATCCCAATGCCGTTGCGCTTGCCGATTTCGTTAAGGGTGGTGAGAAGTTCCACCGGTTCCATCTTCTTGCCATTGACGGCGACTGGAACCCCTTCAACAAATTCCAGTTCCACATATTCGTCCTTATCGGGAGCGCCTTCAGGGGTACCGGAGAAGATATAGATATCCGGATTGGGTTCATTGGCCGGATCTTCGAGGTCGCTGCCTTCATGGGAAAGATGCCAGATATTCCAGTCCATGCTATAGTCTTTTTTCTTCGTGACCGGAACCGGGATATTATGGGCGGAGGCAAAATCGATGGCATCTTCACGGGATTTGATGTTCCATTCCCGCCAAGGAGCGATGACCTGGAGCTGCGGAGCCAGCGCCTTGATGCCCAGTTCAAAACGAACCTGATCGTTGCCCTTACCTGTAGCACCATGGCAGATGGCATCGGCATTTTCCTTCAGGGCCACTTCAACAAGATGCTTTGCAATGACCGGACGGGCAATGGACGTTCCCAGGAGATATTTCTTTTCATAAACGGCGCCGGATTTGACCATGGGCCAAGCATAATCGCGAAGGAATTCATCCCGCAGATCAAGAACATAAGCCTTGGAAGCCCCGCTCTTTAACGCCTTATCATGAACAAAGCTCATATCATCGCCTTGTCCCAAATCGGCCGTTACGGTAATGACTTCACAGTTATTATAGTTTTCCTTCAGCCAAGGAATGATGACGGACGTATCGAGACCGCCGGAATAAGCAAGAACAACTTTTTTGATTTCGTCTTTTTTCTTCATGATCGGGTTCTCCTTCTTTCTAGGGATTAGAGGACTTCATCGCTCATCAGCAAAGCCATAATGGCCTTTTGGACGTGGAGCCTGTTTTCAGCTTCATCAAAGACAGCAGAGTGTGGTCCTTCAATGACATCATCGGTAATTTCTTCCCCCCTGTGGGCCGGCAGGCAGTGGAGCACCATGGCATCGGGGCGAGCCACATCAAGAAGGGCTTGATTGATCTGGTAACCCTGGAACTTCTTTACCCTTTCCTCGTGCTCTGCCTCCTCGCCCATGGAAGCCCACACATCCGTGTACAGGACGTCGGCCCCTTCAGCCGCTTTCATGACGTCTTCTTCGACAGTAATGGAAGCACCTGTCAGCGCGGCATCTTCCTGGGCCTGTTTCAGGACCTGCGGATCAGGGTAGTACCCCTTGGGGCTTGCACAGACCATGTTCATCCCCACCTTGGCGCAGGCATACATCAGGGAATGGGCCATGTTGTTGCCATCACCGACAAAGACAAGCTTGCGGCCTTTGAGGACTTCCTTGTACTCCATGATGGTAAATAGGTCCGTCAGGGCCTGGCAGGGATGGAGCAAGTCCGTCAGTCCATTGATGACAGGAACAGAAGCATAAGCTGCCAGTTCCTTAACCGCTTCATGAGAATAGGTGCGGATCATGATGCCGTCGACAAAACGGGAAAGGACGCGGGCCGTGTCCTTGACGGGCTCGCCGCGGCCAATCTGGCTTGTGGCCTCACTCATATAGATTGGATGACCACCCAGCTGATGGAACCCCGTTTCAAAGGAAACCCGAGTTCGTGTGGACGCCTTGGAAAAAATCATGGCAAGGGTCTTCCCTTTCAGGTATTCATGAGGTTCGCCCATTTTCTGTTTTTTCTTCAGCTTGCGGCTCACATCAAGGATGGTTGCCACTTCCCCAACACTCAAATCATGGATGGAAATCAAATCTTTATTTTTTAAGGCCATTTTCTTCCCTCTTTTTCTTCTTAGAATTCCGCCAAAAGCTCGTCAAGACATTGAAGGAGCTGATCGATTTCCCCTTCCGTAATGATGAGGGGCGGAACAAAACGCAGAACATTTCCTGCCGTGCAGTTGATGATAAAGCCTTTTTCCAAGGCACGTCCAACAAGACAGGCCCCGGCTTTTGAAAGTTCAGCCCCAATCAGGAGCCCCTTGCCGCGCACATCGGCAATCTTGTCAGGATGCTTTTTTTGAAGTGCCTTAAGGCCCTTTTGGAAATAATCACCTTTCCTAGCAGCGGCTTCATCCATATGGAGTTCCTTTAATGTCTTGAGCGTGGCATAGCAGGAGGCACAGGAAATGGCATTGCCGCCAAAGGTAGAGCCATGATCGCCCGGCTTAAAGACATGGGCAAGACGCTCCGTCGTGACAAAGGCCCCCATGGGGAACCCGCCGCCAATGGCCTTGGCAAGGCTCATAGCATCAGGCTTGACGGTGCTGTGCATATAAGCAAACCATTTGCCCGTGCGGCAGACACCAGTCTGAACCTCATCGAGGAGGAAAAGGGCATCGTGCTTCTCGCACAAGGCCTTGACCCCTTCAAGATACCCCGGAGCTGGGACATGGACGCCGCCTTCGCCCTGGATCGGTTCGATGAGGACGCCGCATACATCATCGTCCATAACGGCTTCGATGGCCGCAAGGTCGCCGAAAGGCACATACGTAAAACCCTCAGGCAGAGGCGTCAGTCCTTCATGATAGTGGTCCTGACCGGTCGCGGTCAGCGTTTCCATGGTGCGGCCGTGAAAAGAATCCTTTGCCGTAATGATGCGAAATTTTGCCGGGTTCTTACGGCTGCCATATTTGCGGGCAAGCTTGATGATTCCTTCATTGGCTTCGGCCCCACTATTGGCAAAAAAAACCCGGTCCATGCCCGTTACTTCAGCAAGCTGCTGCGCCGCCTTGGCCTGGATTTCCGTATAAAACAGGTTTGACGTATGCATAACCTTTTGGGTCTGTTCGCATACCGCCTTGACAATTGCCGGATGATGATAGCCCAGGGCATTGGTTGCGATACCGGCAAGAAAGTCAATATAGGCCTTGCCGTCCGCATCATATAAGGTTGCTCCTTCGCCATGGTCAATGGCAATGGGAAAACGGCCGAAGACGGGAAGGTAATGTGCTTCCGTCATTGCAATGATTTCTTTTGTATTCATGCTTGCTCCCCCTCATCAGCCCTTAATGACTTCCGTACCAACACCCTCATCGGAGAAGATTTCCTGAAGGATGGAGTGTTCCCGGCGCCCATCGATGATGTGCGTCTTGTGTGCCCCGCCGGAAAGGGCCGTAATGCAGGCCTTGACCTTAGGGATCATGCCGCCGTCGATACTTCCCTTGATAATCAGTTCATGTGCCTTTTCGAAGGTCAGCGTAGAAAGGAAAGTACTTTCATCATGATGGTCTTCATAGATGCCGCGCACATCGGTGAGCATAAGAAGCTTTTCTGCTTTGAGGGCCCCTGCCACTTCACCGGCCACACTGTCGGCATTGATATTGTAGGTCTCACCATCGGCGCCAAGACCAATCGGCGCAATGACGGGAATATAGTCATTTTGGATCAGGAGATTCAAAAGATCCGTGTTAATCTTGTCCACGGTTCCCACAAATCCGATATCGACCAAGTTCACTTGCCCGTCTTCATAAACATCGGCCAAATGTTTCTTGGCTTCAAGGAGTTTGCCATCCTTGCCATTCAGTCCGATGGCGTTACCACCCAGGATGTTCAGTCTTCGGACAAGGTCCGTATTGGTGCGTCCTACAAGGGCCAATTCAGCAATAGCCACCGTTTCCGCGTCCGTAACGCGTAGGCCGCTTACAAATTCGCTCTTTTTGCCTGCTTGCTTCAGCATAGCCGTAATTTCCGGGCCGCCGCCATGAACGACAACGGGACGCATGCCTGCAAGGCGCAGGAACACAATGTCTTGGAGGACCTTGTTTTTGAGGTCATCACTTAGCATGGCGTTACCGCCATATTTGACAACAACGGTCTTTCCTTTGAAAGCACTCAGGTATGGCAGGGCTTCAACTAGGATATTCATTTCATCGCCTTTGATCTGCATCTTGTTTCCTCCTCATGTGCGGAACTCGCATCATCATTAATATTCATGCAATCTTGAATTCCAAGATTCCTCGGTAATTCAGCAGATGCATCGCTGCGGTACCGTCTGCCAAGCCTCTTCAAGGAAAAGGATGATTCCCCCGAAATTTTCCATAAAGCACTATCTCCTCCTTTATGTTGCAATATTATACGTCTTTATGTATAAGTTTGCAATACTTTTTTTCTTTTCTTTTTCCTCTTTTTTTAGGATGCCTACATTATAGTACTCAGGCCCTCATGGTACTAGTCATTTTGCAAAAATATTGCAAGTTTTTTCTCCCCTCTTCCCCATGGATTTTTAGGCCTCTTTCAGGTAGAATTAGAATAAAAAGAAATAAACATCCTTGGAAAGGAGCCATCCATGAAAAAATTACTCTTCATCCTCACCCTCATCCTCAGCGGGCTCCTCTGGTATGTCATGGTCCCTGCTGCACCAACACCCAGTGCGGGCCGGCCGCCCCTCATGGAATCTTTTTCGTATCCCTACCTAGGAAAGAAACTGCCCCGTCCCCTTCGACTCTGCTACCTTGCCTATCATATGAAGGACGTGGCAAAGGAACGGATTGATAAAAGCGACTGGGTCAGTCTTGATAACATGCCCGCCTATCTTCCTCAGGCCCTCATCGCAACAGAAGATCGGCGTTTTTATTCCCACATCGGCATCGATCCCAGTGCCATCATGCGAGCCGTGCTCGTCAATCTTCAGTACGACGAAGTCGCCCAAGGCGGCAGTACTCTAACGCAGCAGCTGGTAAAAAACAATCTCCTGTCGCCGGAACGCTCCTTGGAGCGAAAGCTATGGGAAGCTGGCCTCGCCCTCATCGTCGAAGCCAGGTATTCCAAAGAAGAGATTCTTGAGATGTATTTTAATACAACTTTTTTTGGTAACCACTCGACAGGCATCAGAAGAGCCGCGCGAAATTACTTCGGCATTGAACCTAAGCAGCTCTCCCTCATGGAGTGTGCCGTCCTTGCAGGCCTGCCCAACGCGCCGACGGACCTCAACCCCTATAACGATATGGAAGCCTGCCGCAGGCGGCGGGACCTGGTCCTTGAAAATATGCATGACCAAGGATTCATTACAGGAAACCAGCTGAACCACGCGAAGAAAGCGGACATTGTCCTGAGGTAGGGAAGATAGAAAAAGAAAGAAAGACTGAAAAGCAAGCCCTAAACCAAACGTAGACGCAGGTTTGGTTTAGGGCTCTTATCTTGTCTTATCTTGTATAGAGATTCTCTAAAAGGCTGGTCTTTTAAAATATAGGGAAGACGGCAAGGGTGGGGACAGCCAACGTTCGTGATTTTATCAAGTGCTAAGCGAAAAAGCCTAACGGAAACGATTCAACCCATCCTGCAGCAAACTAAAAAAAAGAGCCTTACCCCAAATCAAGACCCAAATTCAGGGTAAGGCTTCAGCATGATTTATTTTCAATTGGCGGTCATAGGAAAGGTTCCCTATTACCCGAATTGAGCGGAGTAATGTGAGGAACCTTTAAGACCTTTTTTCTTGAATCTTTTTTTACTCATGGGCTCACGCCGTTCGTCAAAAGGGAGCGATTTTTGCTCCTGCGCCATTATTTTCCTAGTTTCCTTCTCATGATTTTTTTATAGACTTCCACGCCAGGCTGATCAAAAGCATCCACATTGGCCAGCTCACCTTCGTAGGCAATGCTCAGCATGAGGTAGTAGAACATTTGCCCGAGATAAAATTCATCAAGCTGGGGCAGCCGGTAAAGGGCACTCATGCGACCGTCGCTCATAAGGGCCTCTTCATTTGCTTCCATGGCAATTTCCAAGGCCCGCCCGACATCCATATTTTCATAAGGCCGAAGCGACTGGATTTCAGGGAAGGGATTATGAAGATGGATTTTTCCTTTTAGGCTATCAATAAAAAGGAACTGAACCACTTTATCCCTGATTCCATCCTGGTGGAGCTGGGTCTGGGCATGCATATCCGTCGTACCGATAGCAACAAGGGGCGTCCGGCCATAAAAGACGGTCTGGCCATTCCGATCCTCACGCTTGCCCAAGGATTCAGCAAGCAGCTGGACATACCATTCCCCGAGCGCCTTAAGCCGCATCGCATAAGGCATGAAGACTTCGATGGAAGCACCATGATCCCGGGCGGCCAGATATTTCACGGCCGCTCCAAAAAGGGCCGGATTGCGCCGCCAGTCACTGCCGCGGCAAACTTCGTCCATATTGGCAGCACCGGCAAGCAACTGAGAAAGATTCATTCCAAGAGTTGCAGCGACAATAAGTCCCGGAGTCGAAAGAACGCTGAACCGCCCGCCGATTCCATAAGGAACGGGGAACACTTCCCAGTCATAGGCCTTTGAAAGACGCATGAGCGGGCCGTCTTTTTGAGCCGGGTCGGTCACGACGGTAACGGAAAGCTCCATCTTATCCGCATGCTTTTGGCAGCGATCGTAAAAGAAGAGAAAACCTGTCGTCGGTTCCATGGTCGTTCCTGATTTGCTGATGGGAACGAGCATAACGCGAAGCTTGCGCCCTTCCTGTTCTTTGACAGCATTTGCCATGGCAAGAAGGGTAGCTCCAATATTCTTCATATCTTCCGTGTCCATATTGTTGCCCACGAAAAAGACCTTGGGTGCCGGCGTATCATGATGCGTCCAAAATTCGCTTTGGTAGCAGTCGTAAAGGACCTTACCACCTAAATAGGAACCGCCTACGCCACTGAAGAGCACCACATCAAACCCTTGGGATACTTTCTTGCCAAAAGCTTCCAGCTGCGCCATGAGCTGCGGCGTGTTGGGATAGTCTTCGGCGATATAGGGAAGACGAGTAAAATAAACTGCCTCAGGAACTCCATCTTTTGAAAGATGATGATAGGCCCTGCCTTCCCTGCGAATATAGGAAAGACCTTCTTCAGCCGCCTGCAGCTGAGGAAAAAGCGCATCCAGTTCCTCGTCCTTGAGGCCTCCTGGAGCAAACATATGAGTAAAGTCAAAACAAAATCCGGATAACAAGGTAATGAGATGGGTATCGTCCATGAAATTCCATCCTTTCGGAATGATGCAAATATAGTTTCATTATACCATAATGTCCTAAAAATAGGGGCTATCTAGTTGCTCGTTCATAAGGACAATCGTTTTTCCGTGGCACCTTTTTAGATTGGACACTTGTATCATGGGAATGGATAAGAGAAAAGATATGGCATCTCCCTTTCTCATCTTCCATAGAGGCATGAATAGGGTTTCTTTTTTTCATATCCATCCGGTCTAAATAAATAGTGTCCAAAAGAACGTCCATGTTTAAAGGAGTCCAGAAGTTAAGACTCCATGGATTAGTTGTAAACTTTCCTTTATTTCCCTGCTTTTCTTCCACATTTTGTTAGTTAATTGTGAATGATTCCTACTTGACAAGCTCAAGTATTTAGACTATTATTTATTTTTTGAAATAATTGATGTTTTTCCTTTGTTTTGTGATATGATTATGGGAGAAAAAGTTGACAGGGATTTAAAGGAGGGGATCAGTGTGACAAAAGGAACCAACCAGAAGCTGAAAATGCTTTACCTCAAGCAGATCTTTGAAGAAGAAACTGACGATCAGCACAGCCTGACGCTCCAAAATATCACGGAACGCCTCAACAGTTTGGGGGTTAATGCCGACCGCAAGACGCTGTATCAGGACTTCAAGGAACTCAAACGCTACGGCATGGACATCATCGCCATGCAGGAAGGCCGCACGTGGAACTATCATTTGGGAAGCCGTGATTTTGAATTACCGGAAGTCAAGCTCCTCGTCGATTCCGTGCAGGCATCCAAATTCATCAACGAGCACAAATCGGACACCCTTATCCGCAAGCTCGAAAAGCTCGTCAGCCACTATGAAGGGCAGGAGCTGCAGCGCCAAGTCTACATTTTCGGCCGCATCAAGACAAGCAACAAACGTACGTACCTGACCATTGATACGATTTTCAAGGCCATCAATGAAAATTACCAGATTCAGTTCCACTACTGCAAATGGAACATCCACAAGGAACTGGAAAAACGCCGGGACGGCTCTTCCTACACCGTAAGTCCTTGGTGCCTTGTGTGGGACAACGAAAACTATTATCTTCTTGGTTATGATGCCCTTGATAAAAAGCTCAAGCACTATCGCGTGGACAAGATGATGGATATCAGCATCCTGCGGACCCGCCGACTGGGCCGAGATGCCTACCGCCGCATCGATATGCCGGAGTACACGCAGTATCATTTTGGAATGTATGACGGGGATGTGGAAAATGTCACCGTTGAACTCGAAAATGATTTGATTGGTGTCTTCATCGACCGTTTTGGCAAGAAGATCCCCGTCACCCCTGTCGATGATGACCACGTAGCCGTCACGATCACCGCGGCGGTCAGCCGCCAGTTCCTTGGCTGGATCTTTGCACTGGGGCCTGGGGTCAAGATCACCAGTCCTCAGTCCGTTGTCCTTGCCATGCGCCGCGAAGGCGAACGGATTGCCGATGCCTATACGGCAAAGCAGCAGGAACCAAAAGAATAAGCACAGAAAGAGAGACTGTCCTCGTAAGAAGGCAGCCTCTTTTTTTAGTCCTTGAAGGGGCCTTTAACCTTGCAGAGGACTCCTTTGTCCGTAATCACCTCGACGCGGGCCGTGGCTTTTTTGCCAATCTTGTCATAAAGGCGGCCAGCACTGTAGCTTTCGCCAAGAACGGTCTTGGGACTGTTGGCGACATAACCCACTTTGCCAAGGCCTTCCCGATAGACGGCAATGGCCTCGCGGTCCCATTCGTTTTTGGGTTCTTTTTTAAGGATAAGCGCATCGTGCCGGCGAAAGAAGTCCAATCCGCAGCAAAAGTCCGTTCCTGTAATCGTAACATAGATAGTTTTCATATTCTCCCCTCCTCTAGCATTATCATAACACAAATACTGTCCATTATAGGGGACTTTGAGGAGGAATTTAAGGACGTTGCTCAATCCTCCTTATCAAGGATTCGGAGAGCTTCATAAAGAAGGTTCCCAGCAGCGCGCACATCCTTTGCGTCCGTCCATTCCTTTCCATTATGACTGATACCATCGCGGCTCGGGACAAAGATCATCCCCACCGGAACGCGGCGGGCCAGGGCGTGAGCGTCGTGGCTGGCACCGCTGGGCATGACAAAGTAAGGCAGATGAAGGCGGTCCGCGGCATTTTGAAAAACTTCCTGAAGTCCCTTGTCACAGTAGGTGCCGGGCTTTTCTTCCCGCGTTTCAAAGGAAAAGGTGACATCCGAGATTGTTTCGGCGTAGGTCTTGATGTCTGCAATGAGGGCATCTGTCAGGGTCCGGTCCAAGTGGCGCATTTCGAACGTTGCTTCCACACGGTTTGGTACAACATTGGCTGAATTGGGCAAGCACTTGATGGTCCCTGCCGTAAAGACGAGATGATCGTCCAGTTCACGGCACCTCAGATCCCCGTAAACAATCAGTTTTGCCATGCCCACCATGGCGTCATGGCGCCGCTTCATCAGCGTCGTACCACTGTGATTAGCCATGCCGTGGCAGATGACGCGATACCGAAAGACGCCGGCAATGCCCGTAACAATACCCACAGGAAGCTTTCGGGCAGCAAGCTCAGGCCCCTGCTCGATATGGGCCTCGAGATAGCATTTGACGCCAGCAAAATCGCGCCGCGCCGCAGCCATCTCTTCCCCAGTTTTGCCAAAGGAATGCAGTGCATCTTTCATATGGGGCGCTTCGGAATCAAACCAGCCTGTGAGGACGCGGCTTCCAAAAAGCGCTCCCAAGGGGTTGAACTCCTCGCCGTTAAAGGCATAAATCTCCATTGGATGACGGAAAATCACGCCCTCTTTTTGAGCACGGCTAAGCGCTGCAAGAGCCGCTGCGACACCCATGGCGCCGTCATAGAGACCGCCGGAAGGCACAGTGTCAAGATGGGATCCCAGGATAATCGCCGGAAGACCGGGAACGGAGCCTAGAAGAACACCGTGCTCATTTCCAGCGGCATCTCGGTCCGTCTTCATGGAAAGGGCCTTCATCTCGCTCCGGACAAGGTCTGCCGCACGCTCCCATTCAGGGCTAAAAATACGCCGTGTATAGGAGCCATCAGGATTTTTCCCGAACTGGCCAATTTTACGTAAATAACCCATCGTATCCATGGTATCCCTCCTTTTGGATTCAGTTTCATCATAGCAAACGGGGACCGGATTGAAAAACTCGGTGTAAAAAATCACTCCGACACAGTGATGCTATGCTACTGTGAATGCGAAAACCATTGTGATCTGATTATACCCCGTATTTGTAAAAAATCCCCCATGGCAGGGGACAAACGTCCATCGCCACGAGGGATTCCAATCAAGCGAGAAGTTTTTCGAGACGACCTGCAATGGCGTTCAGGAATTCCTCGCTGTTTACTTTTACTTTTTCCGGAAGGCTCGACATGCTGTAAAGATCACCTGTCATGGTGCCACTTTCAATGGTATCGATAGTGGCTTTTTCAAGGGCGTCGGCGTACGTTTGGAGCTCAGGGAGACCATCGAGCTCACCGCGTTTTCTAAGAGCGCCGGACCAAGCAAAGATAGTTGCCACAGGATTCGTGGAAGTTTTCTCGCCCTTGAGATATTTATAGTAATGACGCTGCACCGTCCCGTGAGCAGCTTCATACTCATAGTTTCCATCAGGAGAAACAAGAACGGAAGTCATCATGGCAAGGGAACCAAAGGCGGTTGCCATCATGTCGCTCATGACGTCGCCATCGTAGTTCTTGCAGGCCCAGACCATTCCACCGCGGGAACGGATGATACGGGCGACAACATCGTCGATGAGCGTATAGAAATATTCAATCCCGCACGCTTCATACCGCGTTTTATATTCCTTGTCATAGATTTCCTGGAAAATGTCCTTGAAGCGATGATCATAGATTTTAGAGACCGTGTCCTTCGTGGCAAACCAGAGGTCTTCCTTGACAGATAGCGCATAGTCAAAGCAGGCATGAGCGTAGCTGCGAATGGATTCATCCGTATTGAAGATGCCCTGCGTGATGCCTTCTCCTTTAAATTCATGAATGGTACGGCGCGTCTGTCTACCTTGCGCATCCGTCACGACAAGCTCCGCTTTGCCGCCAGCAGGAATACGCAGTTCCGTATTCTTATAGATGTCACCAAAAGCATGACGCGCTATGGTGATGGGCTTTTCCCAGTTACGGACGAGCGGGGCAATCCCCTTGACCATAATGGGTTTACGGAATACGGTTCCATCCAAGATGGCACGGATCGTTCCGTTCGGGCTGGGCCACATTTTCTTAAGGTCATATTCCTTTACACGGGCCGCATTTGCCGTAATGGTGGCGCATTTGACAGCGACTCCGTATTTTTTTGTGGCAAGCGCCGACTCAATGGTGACCTCGTCATCCGTATCATCACGGTGTTTCATCCCCAGGTCATAGTATTCACTCTTGAGGTCGATATAGGGAAGAATCAGGATATCTTTGATCATCTTCCAGAGGATGCGGGTCATTTCATCGCCATCCATTTCAACAAGGGGCGTTTTCATCTGAATTTTTTGGGTCATAGGGTCCACTTCCTTTTTCAAGATTTCGGTTCTTTCATCATACCCATATTGTAGCATGGTTCGCCACGTTCTCCCATGGCAGAAAAAAGCCCTATCAGAAAAACTGATGGGCTAAGTAAACAGGAAAAGACCGTAGCAGCTTTGGTAAAACAAGAAAAAAAGACACTTCTTAAAATGAATAAAGAGTGAATTTTCCCCCTTAATAAGAAATTTCCAGCAAAAAGGAAAGAAAGGCGATTTTCCATCCATCGAAAAATACTATAGAAACGGGAAGTCATCCCGCAATCCTTCAAAAAAAGAGAAACGACCTCCTTTTTTTGTTACGAGGCTGAAAGTTTTACAACAAAAAAATCGTATCGGGCATTTGCTCGATACGATTCATCCTTTGATTTGGTGCGGTTGGTGGGACTTGAACCCACACGAGATTGCTCTCACCAGCCCCTCAAGCTGACGCGTCTGCCGTTCCGCCACAACCGCGTGCACCAGATAAAATTGGTGCGGCCAAGAGGAATTGAACCTCCACGGGGTTGCCCCCACTAGCTCCTGAAGCTAGCGCGTCTGCCTGTTCCGCCATGGCCGCGTTGTCATCAACAACAATGCTATTCTAGCAGAAATCAAAAAGAGAGTCAAGCAGTTTTTTAGGAAATTTCATCAAGCTGCAGTTCGCCCTTTTTCCCATCATCAGTTGCTCACGGTGTGGTAGAGTTCGGCATAACGCTGACGGTCATAAAGGACCTTTCGCACATATTCCCGCGTATCGGAAAAAGGAATGGCGGAAATATCACTGAAGCCAAATCCCCACCCGTTTTCAGCCATCCATTCCTTGACCGTGCCGCGACCTGCATTATAAGCGGCAAGCATGAGGATCTCATTGCCTTGGAACTCTGATTCCAGTTCACTGAGGTACCAACACCCAAATTTGATATTCAGTTCAGGCAGCATCAGCATCTTGGCCTTGAAATTAGGAAAATCCGTACTCTTGGCAATCCAGCTTCCCGTCTCTGGCATAATCTGCATGAGGCCCAAGGCCCCTGTTTTTGATTCCGCATCTGGGTTGAAACCGCTTTCATTTTTGATCACGGCAACGGCAAGAAAGGGATCTACGCGGTATTGCGCACTATATTGATGAATTTCCTTTCCATAAGGCCACTGATAGACCGCACGGCGCTGGAAAAAATCCGTGCGCCATATAAGAAACCCCGCCACAGCCACTAGGATAAGGGCCAAAAGGCCATGGAAGTGTCTTGAAGATTGCTTCTTTTGTTCTTTTTTCTTCAATGAAATCCCTCTCTATGGATCATGGTGCTGCCCTAGCAGACACCCACTTGACAGCTGCATCACGATTAACTTCAGGCGTGCTTTTTGAAGCGGTCCCCCGTAGAGGATGGTCACGACAAAAAGCCTGCTTATTCATTGTAACAAATTGGAAGAGGGTATGACAACTCTCCTTATTTACGGAAGACCAAAGCAAAAAAGCCTTTTGACACGGAAAGATGCCCAAAGTTCCCTTTTAGATACAGAGGAAAAAAGTAAAGTTCATGAAAATTTTTCATTTTCCATAGTGCTGGCTCTTTCCAGCGCCTTCATAAGGGCCTGGTCAACTTGCTCATAAAGGGCTTCCAGCGTTTGACTATTATCAATGATGACATCGGACATTTTGCGTTTTTCAGCAAGGGGCATCTGACGCCTGATGCGCATGAGAACTTCTTTCCGCGTGATTCCAGAGCGTTTCATGGCGCGGCGGACCTGTTCTTCTTCAGGAATAAAAACAAGCCAAACTTCATCACATACGCTTTCCCAGTGTCCTTCAAGAAGGAGGGGGGCGTCAATGACCACGAGGCTGTCGTCTTTATGAAGGCGTAAAAACGCATCCCTTTCTTCTTTGATTGCGCCATGGACGATTGCATTAAGATCCTGTGTGGCCTCTTTTGACGAAAAAGCCAGCGCCGCCAAACGGGTTCGGTCCAAGCGCCCATCTGCCATCAGGATTTCCTCTCCAAACCGCTTGGCAAGCCTTGCTAAACAAGGCGATCCTTTTTCTTCCACATGCCAGCCCGAGCGATCAGCATCGAAAACGGGGATGCCCTTTTGGGCCAAATAAGCGCTCACCGTACTTTTTCCGGACGCAATACCGCCGGTCAGTCCAATGATCATATGAGCCTCCTATTTCTGGCAGTGGGCACAGTACACGGTGCCCCGTCCCGCCACTTTCGTTTTCGTGAGCGTTTTCCCACACAATGGACAGGGCTTCCCACCGCGATGATACACCTTGAGGTACCGGAAGTTATCCCCCATTTTTCCGTTTGCATCCTGGTAATTGCGGAACGTTGTTCCATGATGGCGCAAGGCACTTTGAATGACTTCCTTGATGGCAATGGCAAGTCGCTCCCATTCCTTTTTGGTCATTCGGCTAACCCTTTTCGTAGGCCGGATGCCAGCCGCAAAAAGGGATTCATCGGCATAAATATTGCCAAGTCCCGCGATGATGGACTGATCAAGGATAAAGGGTTTAACTTGGGTTTTCTTATGACGCGCCCTTTCTTTAAGATAGGTGCCGGTCATTGCGCCATCAAGCGGTTCCGGTCCCAGCGCTTCAAAGCCCTTATCAAGGGGCTCCCCTTCTTGATAAAGGGCCGCTGTGCCAAAAGTCCGGATATCTGTCATCCACAAATCATAAGCTCCGGAAAGAATCAGGCCCCAGCGCGCAAATGGCGGCAGGGGCTCCCCTTTTTTTACAGCGAGGAAGGCACCGGTCATCCGCAGATGCACCATAAGCCTTTCACCGCCTTTGAGCATGAGGGACAAATATTTTCCTCGGCGGAGGACAGCCGTCACGACAGCGTCCCTAAGGCCCTTCCTGAACCCTTCAGGCGAAGGGTGGACAATCATGCGGGGCAATAAGATTCTCACGTCTTCAATTTTCTGTTCCAATACGTACGGCTCCAGGGAGATCCGTACCTGTTCGACTTCTGGAAGTTCCGGCATCATTTCTCCTTTACCTTGAGAGAAAAGGCGCGGGTTCCCCCACACCTTCCCTCTTATTTTGCGTCAGCCCAGGTCTTACCGAAGGCAATATCAGCCACAAGGGGCACCTTCAGTGTGACAGCGCGCTCCATAGCGTTTTTCACGATGGCACTGACTTTGTCTTTTTCTTCTTCCACCACTTCAAGGACCAGTTCGTCATGGACCTGGAGAAGGACGCGGCTTTTTACGCCGGCTTCCTTGAGTTCTTTAGCCACATGGAGCATGGCAATCTTGATGATATCCGCTGCCGTCCCTTGGATAGGTGTATTGATGGCCGTCCGTTCCGCAAAGCTGCGGCGGTTGAAGTTCTTTGCATGGATGTCCGGCAAATAACGGCGCCGGCCAAAAAGGGTCTCTACATATCCCATTTCACGGGCTTTCTTCTTTTCCCCTTCCATGTATTCCTTAACGCCCGTATAGCGGGCAAAGTAGCTGTCAATATACTGAGCGGCTTCGCTTCTGGGCACACCAAGCTGCCGGCCAAGACCGAAATCGCTGATGCCATAGATGATGCCAAAATTTACGGTCTTTGCTTTGCTGCGCATGAAAGGCGTTACGTCCTCAATAGGCACGCCAAAGATTTCCGAGGCCGTCCTGCTATGGATATCCTGGCCATGACGGAAGGCGTCAATGAGGCGTTCATCGCCGGCAATGCTTGCCATGACGCGCAGTTCAACCTGGGAATAATCACAGCTCATGAGGAGGTCATACCCTTTGCCGGGTACAAACATCCGGCGCATTTGCTTGCCTACTTCCGTCCGGGTAGGGATGTTCTGCAGATTTGGATCCGTACTGGAAAGCCGTCCGGTCACGGTCGCCATCTGATTGAAATGGGTATGGATGCGGCCCGTATTGGGATTGATGAGGGGATGGAGCGCCACTAAGTACGTGGATAAAAGCTTTGACAGCGTACGGTACTCCATGATGGTCTCGATGATGGGATGTTCTCCCTGCAGCTGTTCCAGGACGCTCACATCCGTGGAATAGCCTGATTTTGTCTTTTTGATGATGGGAAGGCCTAATTTTTCAAAAAGGATAACGCCCAGCTGTTTGGGCGAATTGACATTGAAGTCCTCACCAGCCTCTTCCTTCGCCTTTTGCTCAAGGTCAGCCACCTGTTTTGTCATGCTCTTTGTCACTTCATCAAGCATGCCCTTATCCAGGGTGATACCATTTACTTCCATATTAGCAAGAACCTTCGTAAGGGGAAGCTCAATGTCCCGATAAAGTTCCGTAAGACCGCGTTCAGCCATGAGGCCTTCAAGTACGGGCATAAGGGCTTCCACATCTTGGGCCGTACCGCCGCAGCTGGCAGGAAGATACGTTTCAGCAAGGCTCTTTACGTCATAATGGGTTTCACCCGGCTCATAAAGATAGGCCGCTAGAGACGGATCTCCGATAACGCCTTGCAGGCTAACACCCTTTCCCTGCATGAATTTATACAGTTCTTTTGGGTTTGGGACGATCTTTTTGATCGCGCCATCGCACAAAAGGGCGAGCATATTTGCATCATTCAAAAGGGCCTTATCCCAAACATAGACCTTGTGATCATGGGCACCGGAAAGACTGGTAAGGGTAAGGTGCGGCAAGAGGCCTTCTGTTTCATACATAAGGGACAGGGGCGCACTGCCTTCTTTTACACGCGTCAAAAAGGCTGTGGCAGCTTCTAACGAAGCAAGCGGGACTGTTTCATAGGCATCTTCGGCAATGACCTCGCCAAACATGCTCATTTCACCGCCATCCTGAGCTTTACTCACTCCATCGGCAAGTCCGAGGACCGGGGAAAACCGGTTCCACATATTCTTGAATTGGAGGTCATCCATGAGGACACGGCTTTTTTCTGTAAGGCCCGTCAGTCGATACGACGCAGGATCCGTATCCATGGGAACAGTGAGGCAAATAGTGGCAAGTTCCTTGGAAAGGAGAGCTTGATTCCTAAAGGTGATGAGCTTTTCCTTTAGGCTCTTGCCCTTGACCTCTTCGGCATGATCCAAAACGGCTTCCACGGACTGGTACTCCTTGATGAGCTTGAGGGCCGTCTTGGGGCCGACACCAGGCACACCGGGGATATTGTCGCTCATGTCGCCCATAAGGCCCTTAAGATCGATGATCTGGCGGGGGCTAAGGCCTTCGTATTCTTTCTGGAAGGCCGCTTCGTCGTAATTACCAATTTGGGTGATGCCTTTTTTAGTGAAGTAGACATGGACATTTTCCTTGATGAGCTGGAATTCATCACGGTCGCCCGTTACAATGATGACCTTCATTTCTTTTGGAGCTGTTGCGGAAAGGGTCCCAATCAGATCGTCTGCTTCGTAATTATCCATTTCCAGGGTCGGAATGCCCATGCTCGTTAAGAGCTCAATGGCAAGAGGAAACTGTTCCTTAAGTTCCGGCGGGGTTGCCTTGCGCTGCCCCTTGTAATCGGCAAATTTTTCCGTCCGGAAGCTATGCCGCGATTTATCAAAGGCAACGGCCATATAGCTTGGCTTCACTTCTTCAAGAAGTTTTAGGAGCATATTGCATAATCCATAGACAGCACCTGTATTGACGCCTTTTTTATTGGTAAAGGAAGGCAGGGCAAAGAACGCGCGATGGATCAAGCTGCTGCCATCGATGATAAGGAAGGTCTCGTTCATGAAAATCTCCTTTCAGGATTGAAAAGATGGAAAAAGTCGCTTTTTCCCACCCGTAACTGGATCCCTGTCATTATACCATATTGGACGAAGCGTGAAAAAAGGGTTTATCCCACTAAAAATTGTCCTTTTAGCGACGACGAAACTCCGTATTTAGATACGTTTTTTTCTTTATTTTACATTATAGGTAGATTGCTATATTTTCAATTGACTATTGTAATGATGAGGAATAAAATAGAGTCATTCATAACATACCAATGGATTGTATACAAAGTGCAATCACCGTTACCATGTATTCGAGAGGGGTTTGAAAAATTATGAAGTACCAATTAGCAAGCCGCATGGCCGGCATGAAAGCATCGGCCGTCCGTGAGATCCTGAAAGTAACCCAGCGCCCGGAAGTCATCTCCTTTGCCGGCGGTCTGCCCGCACCGGAACTTTTCCCTGTCGATGAAATCAGTAAGGTTGCCCAGGAAGTCTGCGCCGAAGAAGGCCGCAAAGTTCTCCAGTACGCAACGACCGAAGGCCGACCCACCCTGCGACAAAAGATTGCTGACCGCATGAACAAAATCTACAACTCCGATCTCAAGATGGAAAACATCTTGATTACAACGGGTTCCCAACAGAACCTCGATATGGCCGGCAAGATTTTCCTGAACCCCGGCGACGTGGTCCTCATGGAGGCTCCGACCTACCTTGCTGCCATCAACGCTTTCAAGGCGTACGAATGCACGTTCAAGGAAGTCCCGACCGATGATAAGGGCATGATTCCGGAAGCCCTCGAAAAAATCCTTGAAACGACGGAAAATGTCAAGCTTGTTTATGTCATTACCGACTTCCAAAACCCGACAGGCATCTGCTGGCCTATGGAACGCCGTAAAGCCTTTATGGAAATCATGGCAAAGTATGATATCCCCGTTCTGGAAGATAACCCCTATGGGGAACTGCGCTATGAAGGGACAACAAATCCCTCGCTCCTTAGCATGGATCAGCGCGGTCAGGTCATGGGCATGGGCACCTTCTCCAAGACATTCTGCCCAGGCCTGCGTATCGGCTGGCTGGCCTGCTCCCCGGATATCATGCCTCAGTTCGTCAAGGTCAAGCAAAGTGCGGACCTTCATTCGTCCGCTTTTGATCAGGCCATCATTGACCGCTATATGGACGAATTCAGCCTTGATGAACATGTAAAAGAAATCAACGCCCTTTATGGCCATCGCCGCGACCTCATCATCCAGTGCATGGAAAAGGAATTTACTGACGGCACGACCTGGACCCATCCTGAAGGCGGGCTCTTCCTGTGGCTCACCTTCCCCGAAGGTGTCTCGGCCCGCAAGGTCTTCGATAAATGCATTGAAAAAAATGTAGCTGGCGTCCTCGGGGAATTCTTCTACCCGACAACAAAGAGCGACCGTCATATGCGCATCAACTACTCCAATATGCCTGATGACCGCATCAAAGAAGGCATCCGCCGCATGGGTGAAGCCCTGCGCGAAGTGGCAGCTGGAAAGTAAGGAAAAGAAAGAAATCCCCTAGAAAACGAATTGTTTTCTAGGGGATTTTTTGTAGGCTAATGCGGAAAGCATATAGATACGGGGCCTTCTTTGGCTGAGGCGAGCCAACTTCAACATTCATCATGCCCTTGGCTAAGACGCTGCCAGTGGCAGCCTGACTGAGGCCGCCTGCGGCGGCTGGCTCATAAGACCGACCCCAAACCACCTTCTTTATTTTTACTTGAAGCAAAAAATCGCTCCGATTCGATGTAATTACGTGCCCCATTACAGAAAACAGAGCTATTTGATGGTAATGGGGCATGCCCCGTCGTAACAAGTTACGTAACACAAATTCAGCTTAAATTCGCCCGAAAAAATGCAGTCGTCGGTCGAACCGCTCCTAGGATTTTTTTCTGATTGCAACGGAAAACGATTTCGTCTACGGTCCATATCGGTCCATCTGCGTTGTTAAACGCGGAACAAGTGACTGCTAAATTTGTAATGGACGTCTGCCATATTTACTCAAATACAGATCCGGAACTTTGGAAGCCGCCCGGTCCTATAAAAGGCGGCTGCAGAAGTAAAGGAACCGTTTTCGTGTAAGAAGGTGTCGCTTACAAAATTCATTAGCACTACTATTTTGTGGAAATTTCAGCAAGTTTATTATGATCAGAATTTCCCGGGTTTGGAGGTAGATGAGGAACGACAGTGACGTCCCTATACGAACGGTAGTGAGGCATATTCGCCCGGAGTTTCAAAGGATGCTTTTGAAACGAAGCGGAAGTCCGAGAAACATGTTTGAGGGTGAATGTAATTCGGCCCCCACCCTTCGAAGAAGGGACGGTTTGGGGCCAGCCTTAGCATCACAGCATCAAAACAAAAACTCGGAGTCATTTATACTCCGAGTTAAATCTTTATCATTCCCATCCCCCACAACACCCCCATGATCACGGGCTGATGCAGCAGGTAGATCCATAGGGACTTTCTGCCTAATGTGCGCAGAAAAGGGGCGTCTTTTTTTAGGAGGTCAGGTACAGAGCCTTTTTTGAGCCACAGGGCACCCAGAGCAGCAGCAAACCCAAAAAGGCCCCACCATGGAATCAGGGGAAAATAATCCGCTGAATAAAAGTCCCTTGGTGGGAACCCCCAAAAAGCACTGAAAAGACCGAAATGGGTGAGCATCTCCGGTAAGGCCGGTCCCACCATCCGTTCAAAGCCCCAAAAGCCCCGCGGTGCATTGCGCAAAAAGAAAAAAAGGGTGCCGCAGAAAAGGGCTGCTCCTTTTGGCTTTTTCTCCATGACAGGCCAGAAGCAAATCGTCAGCAAGGACACTGCACCAAGAAAAAAAATGACGCCAAAATAAATAGGTTCCTGGGGCATGGCCTGCCGCGTCACAAAGGTGATGGCCGTCCCCCACCCCACAAGGACGAGTCGGCTTTTCGCTGCCCTTTTCCGTCCTTTCTTTTTAACTTCAAAGGCAAGGGACACCCCGCTCACAGCAATGAAGGTCCAACAGATGCTCTGCTGCCAAAGATACCCCGCCATTCCATCATACCAAGGAAGGCTGCGGCCACTCAAGTAGACGATATCCCACAGGAGATGGTAGAGCGTCATGGAACAGAGGGAAAACCCGCGCAGGGCGTCAAGGAAGGGATAACGCATGAACACCTGCCTTACCCTTTATGGGAATCGCGGGGCCAGCATGGCGTATGGATACCAATGATACTGCCGTCAAAAGGCTCCGTACTGCCGCTTACAAAGTGTTCCTTACTCTTTAGGACGTAGGCAAAACCTCGATAAAGAAGTGGCACGTTGACGTAGCAAAGGATGATATTGGCAAGGTCCGAAAACGCCCAGAGATTTCCCAGATCATAGCCCGCAATATTGACCAGAACACCGAAAAGGGCAACACCTAGGGCAAGGACGCGCACCGTTATGAAAAGGCTCTGACTTTTTCCCATACGGGCAGCGGCAATTTCCGAAAAGGAAATCATGCCCACAAGGCAGGTATAGGCAAACAGACAGAAGCAAAGCGTCAGGGCAAAATTGACCGCGGCGTGGAAGGACGCTGTCGGGACCAGTTCCGAAACAGAAAGAAGGTATTTCGGGAGCTTTCCGGCATCCTGCCAAAGAGCAGGATCCTTGTCCCAAGCGTGGGCCATAATAACGATAAACCCCGTCATGGTGCAGATGATATGCGTATCAAGAAAGACGCCGAGGGCAGAAAGCAGTCCTTGTTCACAGGGATGATTGTCGTCTGCTGCGGCGGCACTCATGGTGATGGTCCCCTGGCCGGCTTCGTTTGACATGAGGCCGCGTTTGACGCCTTGAACGAGAACGGTACCGAAGGTTCCGCCAAAAATTGCCGCCGGCGTAAAGGCGCCTTCTAATACAGAACGAAAGAAATAGGGTACGCTGTCAAGGTTTACGGCAATGAGAATCAGTGTCGTTCCCACATAGATTACGGCCATGACAGGAACCATACGATCCGTTACTTTCGTGACTTTCCGGATGCCGCCAAAAGTCAGGATGGCCGTAAGCCCAATGACAATGGCTGCCGCCGCATAATAGAAGGTCGATTGCGTATCGATGGAGCTTTCTGTCACGATTTCGGCCATGGTGCCAAGGGAAGAGACAACATTATACCCTTGGGCGGGCAGGCAGCCCAAGGCGTAGAAAATATAAAGGCCTGAAAGGAAGATTCCTATCGCAGAGCTTCCATTAAGGAGGGCACTGCCGTAAAAAGGAAGACCACCGACAAATTCCCGTCCTTTCTGTTCCTTGAAAAGCTGAGCCAGTGTTCCTTCAACAAAAGCCGTAGCCATGCCAAAAAAGCCGGATACCCACATCCAAAAGATGGCCCCCGGCCCCCCAACAGAAATAGCCCCCGTCACGCCAAGGATGTTACCCGGACCAACGCGCATGGCAGAGCTCAGCATAAAGGCAGCAACAGGAGAAATACCCATATCGGCTTTATTATGCGCCATGAGGCGAATGGCGCGCGGCAGGCCTTTTACTTGGATAAAGCCAAGACGCAGGGTAAAGTAGATTCCGCTTCCCATCAGCAGCACGATAGCAAGGGAAAAAGAGCCCAAGATAGGCAAGGACTTATAGGCATGGAACATAGTCGGCACGTCCCAGAAAAAGTCACTGAGGGGGCCGACAAACTTAAGGACCGAATTGATCCACTGAAAAAGGTTCTCCATCTGCATCGCTCCCTTTTCTGCAACAAAATTGATAGAATTATTTTCAGATAGTTCCATTTTACAGCAAAATGGAGAATTTTTATAGATTTTTGATGTCGAATCCGTGAAATATGGTAAAATAGTAAGGCTTTGTAACAAGCAAATCAATTCACGTAAACAAAAAGGAGACAAAGATTTTATGGAACCCATTGACGTTGGCATATATTCCCTGCTCCCACCCCTCATTGCCATCACCCTTGCCCTCATCACAAAAGAAGTCATTTCTTCCCTCATGCTGGGGATCCTTTCCGGCGGCGTAATCTATTGTGCCTTTACGGGCGCCGGCTTCATGGATATGGTGGCCTTTCCCTTTGAGGTCATGGCAAAGACTGTCGGCACACCGGATAAATTTAACATCATCCTCTTTTTAGCCCTTCTGGGTGCCCTCGTCTGTGTCGTTACCAAAGCGGGCGGCTCCCAAGCGTATGGAGCCTGGGCCACGCAAAAAATCCGCAGCAAACGGTCCGCAGAACTTGCCACCAGTTTTCTCGGTGTGCTCATCTTCATCGATGACTATTTCAACTGCCTCACAGTCGGAACGGTTATGAAGCCAGTTACGGACAAGTACCATATTTCCCGTGCAAAATTAGCCTACATCATTGATACGACGGCCGCTCCGGTCTGCATCATCGCACCGGTTTCGAGCTGGGCTGCCGCCGTAGGCTCCACCCTTTTTGAAACAGGCTCTTTTACCAATGAACTGTCCGCATTCTTTGCCACTATTCCTTTCAATATGTACGCCATCCTGTCCATCCTCATGGTCCTCACCCTTTCCTTTACGGATCTTGAATTTGGTCCCATGGCGGACGCGGAATGGAAGGCAGAGACCCAAGGAGACCTGGGCGCTATTGACCAAAAGGTCAGCCCCACTGACAAAGGGAACCTTCCTAAAGGAACAGTCTGGGACCTCATCATCCCCATTGGAGGCCTCATCATCTTTACCATTCTTGCCATGATCTACAACGGCGGCTACTGGACCAAACCTATGACCATCCAAGAAGCCATCGGCAACTGCAACTCTTCAGCGGCCCTTGTTCTTGGCGGTTTTATGGCCCTTATCCTTGCCTTTATCATGTTTGTTCCTAGAAAGCTCCTGTCTTTCAAGGATTTCATGAGCAACATTGCAACTGGCATCAACACCATGGTACCCGCCTACATCATCCTGACCCTCGCTTGGACCATTGGAACGCTCTGTCAAAGCTATCTTGGCACAGGAAAATTCATCGGCATGCTCGTTGAGCAAAGCCATCTGCCTGTGGAACTGATTCCAGCCATCGTCTTTCTCGTATCCGCAGGATTGTCCTTTTCCATCGGAACGGCATGGGGTACTTTTGGGATCTTTATTCCCATTGTCGTCTTCATCTGCCAGGCTGCTCCCAGTGAGATCATGACCGTGACCTTGGCGGCCACCCTTGCGGGTTCCGTCTTCGGCGATCACTGCTCCCCGATTTCCGATACGACAATCCTGTCATCGTCCGGTGCAGGCTGCAACCACATGCAGCATGTCGCGACCCAGATTCCTTATGCAACGGTCGTTGCCATTTCCTGCTTCATCAGCTACATTGTTGCCGGCGTAACAGGCGGCAGCGCACCCCTGACACTTCTTACCGGTGTCGGCATGCTCTACCTCCTGCTTTTTGTGCTCCATCGACGGGCAAAAAAACGGCACGCAAAATAAAAATGACCTGCTGTCCATATTGAGGCAGCAGGTTTTTTGTTACCATCTAAGCCGATTGGCAACGTTTACTAAAAAAAGCATGACCGGCACTTCCGTAAGGACCCCCACCGTCGTTGCAAGAGCCGCCGGGCTTGAAGTCCCGAAAAGGGCAATGGCAACAGCAACAGCCAGTTCGAAGAAATTTGACGCCCCAATCATGCCCGCCGGTGCAGCAATGGCAAAAGGCAGGTGCAGGAGCCGACAGGTGCCAAAACTGACAGTAAAGATGAAGAGGGTCTGCAGCACCAAGGGAAGCGCAATCAGGACGATATGGAACGGATTACGAAGGATAAGTTCCGCCTGAGAGGCAAAAATGATGACGAGCGTCAAGAGGAGCCCCACCATGGTCACATGGTCAAATCGCGGCAAAAAGACGGATTCAAAATAGGCTATGCCCTTTCGCCGCGTGACCATAAGGCGCGTCAGCGTGCCGACTACAAGGGGGATGAGGACAAAGAGAATGACGCTCAAAAAGAGGGTTCCGTAAGGCACCGCCACTTGGGAAACGCCCAAAAGAAAACGCACGATGGGGATAAATGCCACAAGAATAATGAGATCATTCGTAGCAACCTGCACCACTGTATAGGCGGGGTCCCCCTTTGTGAGCGTGCTCCAGACAAAAACCATGGCCGTGCAGGGCGCCGCCCCTAACAAAACGGCTCCGACAAGATACTGACGGGCAAGGTCCGTGCTGATCAAGGAGCGGAACAGGACCATCAGGAAAAAGGAGGCCACAAGATACATGGAAAAGGGCTTCACAAGCCAGTTGACAATCCACGTGACAAAAAGACCTTTAGGATTTTTTCCTACGCTGCGGATGCTCTCAAAATCCACCTTCATCATCATAGGAAAAATCATGATCCAAATAAGGACTGTAATGGGAAGAGAAATCCCGCTCACTGTAAGACCATTCAGCAAGGTAACAAGGCCCGACATAAAATGGCCTACAGCAATGCCTGCAGCCATGCATAAAAGGACCCAAAGGGTCAAATAGCGCTGAAAAAAACTGATACCCGATGCAGGTTCAAAGTTCAAGATGGATTCCTTCTTTCTGTTAGGATTCACAGGTACATTTCCCCTTTTTCTGCAAAAAGCAAATACAGTCTTTTTTGGGTGACAGGATATGATGGAGAACCCCTTCGAACTTTTCAAGGGTGTCACCACACAGGGCATAATAGGTATTTTTCCCTGACTTCCGGCTTGTGCAGATACCGCACGCAAGAAGTACCTTCATATCGTGGGACAAGGTGGGCTGGGTAACGGAAAAATAATCAAGCAGGTCGCAGGCACAGCGCTCGCCGCAGGAAAGCATATCGACAATGGCAAGGCGTTTGGGATCCGACAGGGCTTTCAAAAAGCGGGCCAAGTCTTGGTAGCTGTCATTCATTTGCAGCCTCCTACATATAGAATTTTTTCTATATGATTCTACAACCGCTTTTCTTTCCTGTCAACAGAAAAACAGGGAGATTTTATCAGCACCATCAAGTCCCCGTGGTATAATATGAAATAGCAGTGACATTTACTTGATAAGGACTGATCACTATGTTATCACTTGATTTTTTGCGCAGTGAAGGCGTCGAGGAAAGCCTCATCAAAGACCTTGAAGCCTATCGCGGCAAGTTTCCTGTAACAGAAGCGGATAAGGACCGTGTGCCCATGCCCCATTTTCCTTTTTTTGGCAAGGAAGTCTGGGAAGACGCCCTTTCTGCCCTCTTATGTGGGCAGAATTTGCTCCTTGTAGGCCCCAAGGCAACGGGCAAAAACGTTCTTGCTGAAAATCTGGCCCAAGTATTTTCCCGCCCCATGTGGAACATTTCCTTCCATATCAACATGGACGCATCAGCCATGCTGGGCACCGATACCTTTAAAAACGGGGAAGTCCAGTTCCGTCCCGGTCCGGTCTATGAATGCGCTACGAGGGGCGGCTTCGGCGTTTTTGACGAAATCAATATGGCCCGCAACGAAGCCATGGCAGTACTTCATTCCCTCCTCGACTACCGCCGCCGCATCGACATTCCGGGCTATCGCATGATTGAAGTCGACCCGGCGTGCCGCTTCATTGCCACCATGAACTACGGATACTCAGGCACGCGGGAAATGAACGAGGCCCTCATGAGCCGTTTTACGGTCATCCAGCTGCCGCCCATCAAGGAAAAGCCGCTGGCCCGTCTCTTACGGACAGAATTCCCGACCATGAAGGATACGGCCTGCGATGCCTTTGTGCAGATTTTCCTTGATTTGGAGAAAAAATGCAGTGAAGCGGAAATTTCCGATAAGGCCCTTGACCTGCGCGGTCTCCTTGACGCCCTCCATCTCATGAAACGAGGTCTTGAAGCTCACCGGGCCCTCAAAATGGGTATCATCAACAAATCCTTTGACGAATATGAGCCAGCCCTCATCCTCGATGTAATCAACCTCCACATTCCAGGATCCTATGGCAGACGTGATATTTTCAGTGACTAAGAAGGTTCACGATGGCAAAGAAAAGATATGACTACCGGCGGAGACGAGCTCTCAACATCGTCTGGGACGTATCCGGAGACTACACTTACGATCCGGATTTTCTTTCTTTTGTCCCTGACACGCACGAACCGAACCTCTACCTCAATGCCGTCATTGGCATTATTCGAAAATATTATGACATGAAGGTCCTGCAAGCACTTTTTGACGAGATGAAGACCGCCGCCCTTGCCGATCTATTCAGTGACCTTTTGTGGCTGGGGCTAGAAGGCTGCGCCTATGTCAAGGAACTCCCCCAGCGCCCTGTCCTTGCCTATCTTCGCAGGCAGCAGGCCCAAAACTATTTTAACGGGCCCCTTTCCATCCGTCATGGCGTGGCCCAAGAAATGCAAGCGGCCCGCTGGCATGAAGTTCTTGGTGAAAAAACCGGCCTTGTGGATCCTTGGGCCAAGGGCCTTTATGAAGGGCTGCGGTTTGACCCGTCATGGACAGCAGAAGAAATTTGCGACCATTTTCGCAAGCTGACAAAAAAGTACTTTGTTTCCCGCTTCCTTGTTCGAGAAAGCTTGGAAAAGGTCATCATCTCAAGCCCTGTAGCCGCCATCTTGAACTTTCTCGTGCCGCAGTTTAAGACGCGGCATGAATCCATCCTGAACTTCCAGGTCGTGCGTCATGATGAGGAAGAAATCGTAAACGGCAAGAAGGAGCGTAATGGCCTCATGGCCCTGATTACCGGCCAAACTGCCGTAAAAAACCACGATTATATTGTCACCTGCTTTGGGGCCTCCCTTTACAGTGCCGATAAGGTCCTTGCGATTGAACGGCAATACTGCACCGGCCCCCATCGGGGCGCCCACCTGCATTTTACGCGGGGGCGCCTCGGGAGCAAAGGAGCAACGGGAGATGCTTCCCAGTGGCTTTTAAATGCCCGCAGACAGCGCGCCCGCAACATCACCTACTACAAAGAAAATAACGAAAAATATCGCAAGAGCATCACCCGTCTTACGGGGCAGCTGCGCACGGCGCTCCAGATGACGCGCATGAAGCTGCCCATTCCAGCAAAAAGCGGAGACCTTGTGCCAGGGCTCATCTGGCGGGGACTCTATTTGGACGACAACAGGGTCTTTTATGGTCAGGAAGATGTCTATACCCCAAACTTTACGGTTGACATTATGCTCGACGCCTCAGCGTCGCGCGGCGAATACCAGCGGGTCATTGCAGCCCAGGCCTACGTCATTGCAGAGGCCCTGCGCGCCTGCGGCATTCCTTACCAAATTTATTCCTTCTGTACCCTCCGAGGCTATACAGTCATGACGCTCTACCAAAGCTATGAAGAAAAGAAAAAAAGCACGAGTGTTTTTAGCTATTGTGCCACGGGCTGGAACCGGGACGGTCTTGCCCTACGCGGCGCCCGCGTCCTCATGGGGGACCTGACAGATGCCAAAAAAATCCTTGTCATGCTGACGGACGCGTCTCCGAATGATGACCATCCCCTTTATACTGGCAAAGGAGCCCTTAGCCAGCACGAATACCGGGACGAGCGGGCCGTTGATGACACGGCGGCCGAAGCCGCGTCCCTGCGCCGCGACGGCGTGCGCATCGTGGGCCTCATCAACGACGAAATTGCAGGCTCCATGGAAGATGCCCAAAAAATCTTTGGTAAGGACCTGGTGCGCGTAAAGACCCTTGACAAGATGGCAGAAAGCGTGGGGAAGGCCCTGTGCCACCAGATTTCGACTTTCTAAAAGGGCGCCTGACTTGACAATGTTATGTAAAAGGACTATGCTTACAAGGTAAACAGAATATTTGGGGAGCTTTTTGCTGAGAGGAAGTTCGACTTCGACCCACAACCTGATTTGGATAATGCCAACGTAGGGATGACGCAATTGACAGGCGGGGATCGAAAAGGTCCCCGCTATTTTGTTTGAAAAAATTCATAGGCTGAGACTGAACCAAAAGGTTCACGAAGGGGGGCACCACCTCGGGTGCCAACTTTCGTGGACCTTTTTTGCCGTTTCAGCAAAAAGGAGGAAGGAAGAAATGGAAATCATGGTAAATGGCAAGGCCTGCACCCTAAAAGAAGGCGCCACTGTTACGGACGCCTTGAAGGCCCTAGGCGCCGTACCTATCTACACGGCCGTAGAAGTGGACGGCAGACTTGTGCCAAAAGAAGATTGGGACGCCATGGCGCTCAAAAAGGACATGCGACTGGAGGTGGTGAGCTTTGTTGGCGGCGGCTGAAAAAACGGCAGTTCTCACCCCTTGGAATACATCGGATCCAGTGGCAGGCGCCATTTATAGCGCCCTTTGCGAGCGCCATGGGAAAAAGGTCCAGGAAAAACTGGACGCTGGCTTTGTCACCATCTGCGGTCTCGGTGGCCTTGGCTCCAATATCGCCGTGAGTCTTGCCCGCATCGGGGTAGGCCATCTGCGCCTTGTCGATTTTGATAACGTGGACTGGACAAACCTCAACCGCCAGTCCTATTTTGTGGAGCACGTGGGCGTCAAAAAAACGGACGCCCTCAAAGGATTCCTCATGAAGATCAATCCTTTCCTTACCTATGAAACCGTCACGGCCCGCGTCACCCCGAAAAACCTTGCATCCTGCGTCGGGGACGCGACCATCATCTGTGAAGCCTTTGATAAGGCGGACCAAAAGGCCATGCTGGCCCGTGAAGTGCGCTGCCAAAAACCGGACGCTTATCTTGTAAGCGGCTCCGGCATGGCGGGCTTTGGGAAAACAGGACTCATGAGGGTGCGGGAAGTGAGCCCCCATTTTTATCTTTGCGGCGACAGTGTCTCGGCCCCTAAACCCGGTGCTGGACTCATGGCGCCCCGCGTTGCCATCTGCAGTGCCATGATGGCAAACGTCGTCACGTGGCTGCTGCTTGGAAAAAACGGCGCCTATTAAGCGCCGCACCTTTTAAAAGAATACGGAGGAATTTAGCATGAAAGAAAACGATACTTGGACCTTGGATGGACACACCTTTTCGTCCCGCTTTATTCTAGGGTCGGGGAAATTTTCCCTGCCCCTTATCGAAGCGGCCATCAAAGGGGCCGGTGCGGAAATGGTGACCCTTGCCCTGCGCCGCGTCAATACAGGCGGCAAGGCCAACATCATGGACTATATTTCCAAATCGGTGACAGTCCTTCCCAACACATCAGGTGCCCGAAACGCTGACGAAGCCGTACGCATCGCCCGTCTTTCCCGAGAAATCTGCCATACGCCCTTTATCAAGATCGAGATCATGAAGGATTCGCGTTACCTCCTTCCTGACAACGCAGAAACCATCAAGGCCACGGAGACTCTTGCAAAGGAGGGTTTTGTCGTCATGCCCTATATGTTCCCGGACCTTACAGCGGCCCGCGCCATGAAAGATGCCGGCGCAAGCTGCATCATGCCCCTTGCCGCCCCCATTGGGTCCAATAAAGGCCTTGTCAATAAGGAATGGATTAACATCCTGCTTGATGAAATTGACCTTCCCATCATCGTTGATGCCGGCATCGGAAAGCCGTCCGAAGCCTGCGCCGCCATGGAAATGGGCGTAACAGCCATCATGGCCAATACGGCCATTGCCACAAGCGGAAACCTCGTCCAAATGGCAGAAGCCTTCCGCCTTGCCATTGAAGCGGGCCGCACAGCCTATCTTGCGGGGCTTGGCCGCGTCCTTCAAAAAGGGGCCGACCCCTCGAGTCCCTTGACGGGATTTTTGCGGGACGAAGACTAGGAGGCGATGACCATGACAGAAGAAAAGATCAACCCCACCATTGTGACGGAAGAAGCCAAAAAGACCCTTGCCTCCTCTATCAAGGACCCCATGACCTACGAGCCCGGCATGGACCAGCTGCCATCCACCATGCTGGAAGATGTGGAGCGCCTCATGAAAGAATTTGAAGAGCAGACCTACTCGGCAAGTGACGTCAAAGCGGCCCTTAGAAAGGACGTCCTTTCGCCCCATGATTTCGGAGCCCTCCTCTCACCCGCGGCAAGGCCCTACCTTGAAGCCATGGCACAAAAGGCCAAAGCCGTTAGGGACCGCTATTTCGGCAATAGTGTTGCTCTTTTTACGCCCCTATATCTAGCAAACTACTGCGAAAATTACTGCATCTACTGCGGCTTCAACTGCCACAACAAGATTCACCGGGCCCGTCTTGACCTTGCCCAGATGGAAGAAGAAATGAAGGCCATTGCCGCCACAGGCCTTGAGGAAATCCTCATGCTCACAGGCGAAAGCAGCCACATGTCCCCCGTTTCCTATATTGGAGAAGCGTGCAAGATGGCACGCCGCTACTTCCGCGTTGTCGGTCTTGAAATCTATCCCGTGAACCAAAAGGACTACGAATACCTGCACCAATGCGGTTGCGACTTTGTGACCGTTTTCCAGGAAACCTACGACCATGACCTTTATGGTAAGCTGCACCTTGCGGGCAATAAACGGGTCTTCCCCTACCGCTTCTATACGCAGGAACGGGCCCTTTTAGGCGGCATGCGCGGCGTTGGTCTCGGCGCGCTCCTGGGTCTTTCAGACTTTCGCCGCGACGCCTTTGCTACAGGCCTTCATGGCTACCTCCTGCAGCGCAAGTATCCCCATGCGGAAATCGCCTTTTCCTGCCCTCGCCTGCGCCCCATCAAGGGCAATACGACCATTTACCCCATGGGCGTCGGCGAAGCGGAACTCCTCCAGATTTGCTGTGCCTACCGTCTCTTGATGCCGAGTTCGGCCCTCACGGTCTCAACGCGTGAAGTGCCCCGCGTCAGGGATCACCTCATGCAGATTGCGGCCACAAAGATTTCCGCCGGCGTGAGCACGGGCATTGGTGCCCACAGCCACCAAAAAGAAGAAGGGGACGACCAGTTTGAGATTGCCGACCACCGCTCCGTAGACGCCGTCTTTAACGACCTTGTATCAGAAGGGATGCAGCCCGTCATGGCGGACGCGATTTTCCTATGAACGCGTCCTTTCCCTACGTCCTTGTGACGGACCGCACGATTTATCCCGAGCCCTTGATTCCTTATCTAAAAAAACGCATCCCTGACCTTTCACCATTTCCGTCGGCCCTCATCCTTCGCGAAAAAGATCTATCAAAAGAGGCGTACGAGGACCTATTTAAGGAAACGGCTCATCTCTGCAAAGCCTGGAAGCTTCCGCTCCTTGCGCATAATCATCCGGATCTGGCCCTTGATGATGCAATTGCTGGAGTTCATATGCCCTTACGCAGTTGGACTGCATGGTCAAAGATGCATCCTCAAGAAGCAGGATGCCTATTGGAAAAGGGCAAAACGAAGCTGCCCTATCCCCACGGCGTGGGAATTTCCATACACTTTCTAAGTGAAGTTGAAACAGCCCTTCAATCAGGAGCCTCCTACTTGATTGTAAGCCCCCTCTTTCCGACCTCCTGCAAACCCAACAATCTTCCCCTCGGATTAACGCCTCTCCCCAACTTCATACACTCTTCCCCCCTGCCTATCTATGTCTTGGGAGGCCTTTCCTGGCCCGATCCAAGGGCATCCCTTCTGGAGGCTCTTGGCGTCCGTGGCGCCGTGATTCGAAGTGCCATTGTTTAACAGGGATCCGTCCCAATGTTTCATTTTAATCCTCATTTTATGGTAAATACTCATTATTTTATTTACATTCAATAATAATTATCTTTTAAATTATTTTTTCATTTATCTGTGGTATAATGAACGACATATACGATTTCATCAAATATTCACATTATTAAATAGAAAAGAGAGGAAGTAACATGAAACATCGCGGTTCTTTTCGATCTGCAGCAAGTGCGCTAGGCGTGCTGCTCTATGTGCTATCGTTATCACCGGCAGCATCAGCTGAAGTGCTTACCATAGGATCTGATCCGGAGATGACCTTTGCGGAAGATACAGTCTTCGAAAATGCTTCCAGCGAATCGACTCTTTCCATGGGGAGCGGGAACACATGGGATAATGATAGCTCGGAGCAAGTGACCATTACAAATGCGGACGGAAGCTTTGCTGTTAAGGGTCCGCGGGCTGGGATTTATGTGCCAAGCGGCAAGACGCTCACCATGAAAGCCCAGGAACTGACCCTTTCTTCCACCACCGACACTCAGCTCATCGATGATTCTAATTGGTTTTTCACCCCTCTCCAAGCAGCCGGCCTTTACGCGGAAGGGGGAAACGTGACTCTGGAAGGAGAAAAAGGGATTACCCTGCAAGGATTCAACCATGGCCTTTATGCGAGTGGACCCAGCGACAATAACGATACAGGATTTTTTCCCGATGCGAGCGATGATTCTGATGGCTTTTGGGAAAGCGAACTTCCTTATGACCCAACCAATCCGGATATGCCACCCAGTGGAATCAATACGGATGAACGCACCCAGATTACCCTTACAACAAAGGGCAGCAACACAATCACAGCCACGGCAGGCAATACTCTGCAGAATCAAAACCCTTACGGCATTTCAGGCATCCAGACCCTCCTCGGTGCTGATGTAACGCTTTCGGCAGGAAAAGACAATCTCATTTCTGTCAATTCAAACGATACCTACAGCAGCGGCATCAGTGTCGGGAGAATAGCAAGTGGGGGAGAAGCCGGCCCGGCCTTTGGGACCGTCACCCTCACAGCTGGTGGCAATAACCAAGTCACCGGAGCTACCTATGGCATCCGCGGGAGTGGCTATAGCAGCATCGATGTGACGGCGGAAGGCAGCCCTATCACATCTTACCTTGCCGGGAAAGTCATTCTTAAAGCAGAGGGCGACAATATCATTGACGCGAAACAGACGGCTGTCAACCTATGGAATGGCATGGAAGCCAGTCTATCCGCAAAAGGGACCAACGTCATCTCCGCTGAAAATAGCACAGGGGCCCAGCTGAGCACGGACGCCAAGCTGACCCTCACGGGAAGCACAAAAATTACAGCCCCTCTCTATGGCATCATGACGCGGAACGCGTCCCAAACAAGCGTTGATGCTCAGGGCGGCACCCTTACAATTGCGACGGGCACAGAGCCTATCATGGCTAAGATGACAGATGATGCCACAGGTGAGGAATTTGAGGCCGTGGTGGCGCGTCCTATTGCGGCGGCGTCCCTTACGGGCAGTCAGACAGAAATCAAGAATGCCTCCCTTTCCGTAAAAAGTAGTATTGCCTTCCTGGCAGCCCATGCCGTGGATACGTCCAATGTAGACCCAGGTGTGCCCGATCCCTTTCAGGAAGGAGATGCCAGTGGCTCCGGTCAGTCAGTTCCCGGATGGGACGGAACTGGAGATGATTCCACGGGCGGATTTCCTTCGTCTAGTGAAAATTTGTTTGTCGCAGAAAATGAGACGGCCTCCGAATCAGCTAAATCAAGCGATGGGAGCACCCTTTCTGTAACCTACGGAAAAGGGAGTTCTGTAGAGGGCAATCTTCTCGCCTACGACAAGGGCACCATCATGATGGCACCCACAGATGGTGCAACCCTCACCCTTACGGGCAACTTGTATGCCTATGGAGAGGATGCCTCCGTTGGCAGCGACTTTGGAAATATAACACGGATTTTCCCGACGGACCCTGAGGCAGCCCTTCCGGGCGGGACAATTTCCCTTACGCTCAGTGACGGCTCCCTTTTTACGGGGCAAGCCGATACGGGGCTTCTAAATGAGCGCATCATGGCGGCCTCCATGTCAGAAGAAAGCCTCCTTTCAGGAGAAGATATCATTCATCCTCCCCTGCCGGGAATAGGAGCCATTGATCTCACACTTGACGCCGGCAGTACATGGAACATGACGGAGGCTTCTGCCGTAACGACCCTTTCGGGCGACGGCGGGGCCGTGCAGTATCAAAGCGGTGGAGATTCCCTTGAAATCGGAACCCTTTCGGGGAGTCACACCTTTGCCATGGACCTTGATGCCGATGACGGCAGCCAAAGCGATATGCTCTACGTCGAGAACGGAACCAGTGATAAACAGACCCTCGCCATTAAAAACATCAGCACCTTGGATAAGGAGATGGAACCGGGTGACGCCGTTCGTTTTGCAACAGTAAAGAATCCGGGCTTTGGTTTTGGCAGCGGCACACTCGTCGCCGCCCTTTCTTCCGGCATTTATAACAACCTCTACAAGACGGAATACCGTTCCCTTTCGTCCGACGCCTTGAATACGGCTGCCTACAATAACGACCGAAACGGCGGTTCGACCTACTCTGTTTCTCAGGAAGTCGGTCCTCTAAATTTCGCAAAACCCGGTACGGAAAATGTGGAAGCCCTCTATAATGGGGACAGCGCCGTCAATATCTATGTCGTCAAGAGCCGCGAGCACAATGAAGGCGCAAAGACACCCTCCCGTCTAGCAGATCTTTCTTGGCGCTACCTCACCGACCTGGATACCTTTACCAATCGAAGCGGTCACACGCAGTACTTCACGCCGGACGCTGACGAAGGGGCTTGGATTCGTTTCCGTTACCGCAATCTTGGCATTGATGGGACGGGTGAACTTGACGGCAACACCTATGAACTTGGCTATACAACAGTCTTACGGAACCAGGAGCCTCATAAGCATCGTTTGAGCACCTCTGTGGCCTACACCAAAAATGAAGGTCACTTTGAAGGAACCAGCGGAAACCTAGGGCTTCGTGATACCGCCATCAGCGTTTATGATACCCATGTGTACACCCCGACAGAGCTCACCAGGAAAGCCGACTGGAAAAAAGGCACCTACAGTTACTGGGACAGCTATCTCAAATACCATTATGGCAAGGAAGACTACAGTGTCACTGATGCAATAACAGGCACAGGCTATGCAGCCGATTACACCAGACATTCAGTCAATCTTTCTACCGAATACGGGCGGGTCAACAAGCTCTCAAAAGACTGGAGCGTCGTTCCGCAAGCCCAGGTCCAGGTTTCTTACCTCGGAGGGGTTGATACCGTGGATTCCCAAGGGATTTCCCTCTCCGCGGACCACAGCTGGAGCCTCGTGGGGCGCCTCGGCTTTGACCTCGTAAAGCACCTTGACCCGAAACTTGACAGCAAATGCTATTTCAAGGCGTCCCTGCTCCACGAATTCCTCGATGGAGATGATGTAACAGCGGCATATGGCACCGACCGTTATATCACAACAAATGATCAAAAAGGAACCTGGGGCGTTATCGGCCTTGGCTACAGCGTCAAGACCGGAGATAAACAGTCCATGTACTTTGATATGGAACGCTACGTTGGTCATGACTTTCATCGCACCTACAGCCTGCGAGCTGGATTCAATTGGAAGTTCTGACTACTTCCTTACAAGAAATCTTTCGGAGGTCTTCTCCCTTACATTCAGGGGGAAGGCCTCTTTTTTGCCTTGAAAAAAGCACTGTAGTATAATGACAGCATCAAGTCTAGGGAGAAGCGCCATGGATACTCATCTTATTGAACATATTATCAAGATTGCCGAGGAAAAAAGCATCACCAAGGCGGCGGAAAAGCTTTATCTCACCCAGTCCGCCCTGAATCAGCAGCTCCTCAAGCTAGAGCGGGAGCTCGGGATACCCCTCTTTCGCCGCGCCAAAACGGAAATGATTCCCACCCAGGCTGGCGAAATCTATCTTAAAGGCGCGCGGGAGATCCTCCGCACCAAAAGCAGGACCTATGCCGAAATCAGCGACCTTACGGGCAGCTATAAAGGGACCCTTTCCATTGGCATGACTCCGGTCCGCGGTCCCGACATGTTCGTCCACGTCTATCCGCGCTTTCACAAAAAATATCCCCTCATGGCCGTCGTCCCTTATGAGCTCAATATTTACCGCATGCAGCCCCTCATTGCCCGTGGAGACATCGATTTTGGCTTTATGACCCTCTTTCCAGATCAAGAAACCCCGGATGCTTACGAGACCCTTTTTGAAGAGGAAATCCTGCTTGCCGTACCCGCTTTTCTTGAAGTTGCAGGCATCCTGAAGCCAAAAGAAAGCGTGTATCCCCGGCTTCCCCTATCCGAACTGGCAGATTATCCTTTTATCCTTCTACGAAAGGAAACAACCATGCGTCCCTCTATCGACGCCGCCTTCCGGGAAAGCGGAATTGCGCCCCATGTCCTATTTGAAACGCAGAACCCCTCCACCATCCTCGAAATGGTCAGGGCCGGCATTTCCTGCGGCATCGTCGCCGAATCGACAGCCCGTCACTTCACCAAAGGCATCCGCTATTTTTCCTTTGAAGCACCCCTGCGCTGGTCCATGACGGCAAGCTACCAAAAAGGAACGGCCTTAAGCCGCGCTGCCCGCGACTTCATCGACATGGCCGCAGCCTACTGGAAAAAGCCCCATAGTTACCGAAAAAATGACGAAAGAAAAGAACGAAAAAACGATGAACGATAAAAAGATTGCCCTTCGCTTTGCTAAAAAGAACGGCTTTTCCATTGTCGCTAGCAAGAAAGATGACGCAGGACAAGTCTACTTTGAAGCCTATGCCCTGGACGGGCCGGAATGCAGCCTTGTGATCACGCCCCAAAAAATTGTAGTGACAGAGGGGAAGGCCGCATGGATGGAGAAATAGAAAGAAGTACTTCCTGGATGATTTACTATACAAGAAGTACTTCTTTTTTATCCTTTTAAGAGGTGGGTAACAGCCGGATTGGAAAAATAGGAAAAAATCAGTTCCTTGAGAAGTTTTTCCACATCGTGCAGATTCCAATTCTTCCGTTCTGCATAAATAAAATTGCGAGTTGTTTGTGGGATTAAGGAATAGTACCTGATTTTTCCTTCGTCCTCAGCACAAGACCTGCCCAAGAAAGTCACACCGATGCCCATTGCGACCATAGCCTGCATAGTTTGTACGCTATTTGTCTCAAACATCGTATTCGGAATAAATTCGTAATCAAGGAAGATGCGATCAATACATTCCCTCAGCGTGGATCCACGCTTACTGAGAAGAAAATTTTCATTCTTCAGCTCATCAAACATCATATCCCATGAAATAGCTGCCTGAGGATGACGCCTTGCAAAAGGATGACTGCGAGGAACGGCCAAGAGAATCTCCTCTTCACCCAAAATTGTAACTGAATCAAGGAGCAATGCTTTCATATCTGCAATAGCCATGACGGCACAATCCAAGTTTTCCTCTTGGAGCATACCCACAAGCTGGGTAAGCGTACCTTCCGTTATTTCTATGGTTACTTCTGGATAAGCTTCTTTAACTTGGGGAATGATAACTGTCAGCATCTTGAGACCCAACTGACTGGTCACACCGAGAGTAATGTGTCCTTTATTATGAACAGACTGAATTTCCTGGTATAGATTTTTCTTGATCTGAAGAACCTTTTTTGCGGCCTCAACGTATAATTCACCTGCTGCAGTCAAGATCAGCTTATTATGAGTCCTTTCAAACAAAGCTGTCCCCAATTCCTGTTCCAGTTTTGCAATATATTGACTTAAGGAAGATTGAGATACGTAGAGTTCCTCTGCAGCCTTAGTCATATTTTGTTTTCTTGCGATAGCAAGTACATATTCCAAATGTCTTGTATCCATTGTGAAACTCCTGCCTTATTTTCCGCTCTGAAACTGCCATTACAAAAACCGATTGGATAAATCATTATTACATATTGGAGCTTTGATTTCAAATTCGATAAGATGGAGATGAAAAAATAACTGAAGGAGGCAACATAATGACTACACCTAAAGTTACCGAAATGAAAGTCATTCCTGTTGCAGGATATGACAGCATGGAAATGACGCTAAGCGGCGCCCATGCTCCATTTTTCACCCGCAATATCGTCATTTTAAAAGACTCTGCCAACCATACCGGGATTGGAGAAATTCATGGTGGTGAATATACCAAGGAATGCTTGGAAAGCTATATTCCCCTTGTTGTTGGGGAAGAAATCGGGAAGTACAGATCCATTCTCGGCCGTATCCATCGCGGAGGCAAAAAGGCATCCGAAGATGATGGAGAGGGCATCCAGACTCTTGATATTTCCAAGCTAAAATTTGTTGTCCGTGCTGAGTGGGCCCTTGAATGCGCCCTTCTTGACCTTCTGGGGCAGCACTTGGGCGTTCCCATGTGTGAACTTCTTGCAGAAGGTAAGCAGCGTGACAAGGTCGAAATGCTGGGCTATCTTTTCTACGTGTCAGACAAAAACAAAACGGATCTCCCCTATCTTGATGAATCAAAGAGTACTGATCCATGGTTCCGTTATCGTCGTGAGGAAATCCTGACCCATGACCGAATTGTGGAAGAGGCTCAGATTCTCCAAGAAAAATATGGATTCAAGGCTTTCAAACTAAAGGGCGGCGTCCTTGATGGTGCCTACGAAATGGATACGTGCCGAGCTCTTAAGAAAGCTTTCCCTGATGCAAGAATCAACATCGATCCCAATGGTTGCTGGAGCCTTGAAGAAGCCATTGCACTTTGCAAACCAATGGAAAATGTGCTGAGCTATATTGAAGACCCGACAGGACCGCAAGCAGGTTTTTCTAGCCGTGAAGTGATGGCCGAATTCAAAAATGCCGTCCATCTTCCGGTTGCCACCAATATGATTGCTACGAATTGGCGACAGTTCTACCATGCAGCAGCCTTAAAAGCAGTCGATATCGTCCTTGCCGATCCGCATTTCTGGGGAATGGAAGGCAGTCTGCGCATGGCAGCCCTGCTCAAGGACTGGGGACTTACTTGGGGAAGCCATTCCAACAATCATTTCGATATTACACTTGCAACCTTTGCCCAAGTTGGTGCGGCAGCTCCGGGAAATCCAACGGCTCTCGATACGCATTGGATCTGGCAGGATGGTCAGAATCTCCTTAAAGATACACCACAAATCAAAGATGGCTATCTTGAAGTTCCTGATAAACCAGGTCTTGGTGTTACACTCGATATGGATAAGGTTATGAAGGCCAATAAACTCTACAATGCCATGCCCAGTCATGACCGCAATGATGCTATGGCCATGCAGTATCTCATTCCAAATTGGAAATATGACTGCAATAAGCCCTGCCTCATCCGCTGATTCCAAAAAGGAAGCCCTTTTCTCTCATAGGAAAGGGCTTTTTTATACACATGATTTCTTCTTGAATAATGATAAAGGGGAGCCCCGGAAGGAGGATCCCCCTTTATCATATATGGAATTCTATAGGAGATAAGAGGCACTCTTTATTCCTCGTCCACTTTACGTTCACCACGGGATTCCTTGTAAATGGACCAGAGAAGAATCGCAACAGCAATAAAGAAGAAGGTATCAAAAATCGGGCGATTAAAGAATGCCATAAATGACTTATACTGCATGATGCCGCGTCTCAAATAGGTTTCGACCATACCGCCGACGAGGAAGCAAAGAACAAAGGGCGTCGTTTTGAGTCCCAGTTTGTGGTACAGATAGCCAATCACACCAAACAACAGGGTTGATTGGACGTCGAAAACACGACTGTTGGCAGCATAAGCACCAACGCAGCAGAGCACGAGGATGCAGGGCATCAGGATATATTTAGGAATCTTGAGGAGTTTCACAAAAAAACGAATGCCGAGGCTTTCCACAATGAGCATAATCGTAATGCAAACGACACAGGCTGCAAAAATGCCATAAACAACGTCCGCATTTTTTACAAATAGGAGCGGGCCCGCAGATAAGCCATGGATCAAAAAGCCACCGAGCATCATAGCCGTAACACCATCACCAGGAATCCCTAGGACAAGGAGCGGAATGAGGGCCCCGCCAATAGTCGCGTTATTTGCCGTTTCCGTAGCAACAACCCCATCTGGGCATCCCGTACCAAACTTTTCAGGATATTTTGATGCTTTTTTCGCCATGACATAGGACAGCATTCCGGAAGTAGAACCACCAATACCAGGAAGGATACCAATACCAAGACCAATTAATGCAGAACGGAAAGCATTCGGAATCTGATATTTAAATTCAGCCCAGCTAAGTCCCAGAATACGGCCCAAAATGCCATGACCTTCCTCTTCCATTTGAATCAACTGAACCTGTTCACCCTTATCCTTTTGTTCAGAAGTGATCAAGATTTCAGAAATGGCAAATATACCGATCAAAGTAGAAAGGGTATCGAATCCAGCCATCATGTTCACATTGCCAAAAGTAAAACGAATGGTTCCGTCAATGGGTGCCAGACCAACCATGGTGAACATCAGGCCAAAGAAGCCACTTAGAAGCCCACGAAGTAAATCACCACTCGAAAGGACAGCAACCATGACAAGAGCAAAGAAACAAATTCCAAAGTTTTCAGCCGGCGTAAACTTAAGTGCAATAGCAGCCAGTTTCGGCGCAAAAAAGGTCAAAATAATGAAAGAAAATACAGAACCTACAAAAGAAAAGACAATCCCATAATGCAGGGCTTTTCCGGCCTTGCCATTCATGGCCATAGGATGACCGTCAAAACAGGTAGCAATTGATGAAGCCGTACCAGGCATATTGAGCAAGATGGCAGAAATAAGACCGCCTGAAATTCCGCCAATATACACGGCAACGAGCATATTCATCCCAAGAACTGCTTTCATGCTGAAGGTCAGCGGCAAAATAAGGGCAACAGCCATAGCGGCCGAAAGACCCGGAATAGACCCGAAGATGATACCGATGATAACACCGGCGAGCATGAACAGTAACGAAACAGGTTGACAAACACTTAATAAAGCTTGTCCAAATTGGGTAAATGCATCCATCTTTATTTCCCTCCTCTTGCTTAGAGCTGAATCAATCCAGCGGGCAGCACAATCTCGAAAGCATAACGGAACAGGAAATAAACTGCAAACGTGAAAATAATGTCAGTAATCAAAAGTTCAATAATCCGTTTTTTTGTTCTTTCCTGCTTCGGAGCAAGTATAATGAACTGAGGGAGCAAATAAATCAAGGTCGCCGCAATAAACCCAATAGGCTGGAAAATGAAGACGTAGACAAGAATCAGAAGCAGACTGCAAAGCATCTTGCGATAGTCAAATTCTTTCGCTGCAGTTTCCGGTTCTTCTGTTTTCTTTATTGTCCGATAGATGGTTTTAACCAGCAAAAGCGCAGCCAGTATAAAGGTAATGAGACTAATGATTTTCGGCATAAAATCCGGTCCAATAGCCATAATCTTTGATTTTGGGAGCGCTGCTGCCATAAAATACATGGCGACAGAAATTAGCATAAAAAATATGGACGTAACATAGTCCCCATATTTTTTCCAAAACATAAACGGTTCACCTTACCTCTCAGCAAAATGCAGAGACCGTAGAAAGCCACAATCCTTTCTATTTCGGTTCTCTCTTATTTGATAAAAAAGATGCTACTTTTCAAGGCAGCATCTTTTTTACCGAACTTATGGAATCACCTTTACCGTAAAAATTTATTTCTTGCCAAGCTCATCAGCAATTTTCTTCAGGGTTTCATACGTTTCTTTTTCCGTTTTTTCAGTATCGGCCGGGCTCTTATACTGTGGCATGATGCTCAGGTTATCCAAAGCTTTTTTGACGTTAGCGTCATCAAGAAGTTCTTTAGTCAGCTTATCAAACCAAGCAATAACATTGTCAGGCGTATCCTTCGGGAAATAGAACTTAAAGGTTTGGTTCGGATACACAAGATCAACACCTTGTTCCTTCAAAGTTGGGAAATTTTTGATCAGGTCATATCTTTTATCGGTAGGTGCACCAAGCATCGTGAATTTACCAGAAGAGACATAGTCCTTCGTATTAACATAAGCACCAGGCATCAAATCAATCTGGCCGGAAAGCATGGCCGTGATTTTATCGGCATTAGATCCTGCATCAACAAGATCAAGCTTAATATCAGCAGCTTTTTCGAAGGCAAGCAGTTCGTAGTAAGTATAAGCACCAACTTCTGTGCAGGCTTTCAATTTACCAGGATTGGCTTTTGCCTGAGCAATGAAGTCTTTAAGATCCTTGTATTTGCCATTCAGGACATAAAACTGTTGGGCAGGTTCCATAGCAAAGGAAGGCCCCAGTTTAAAAGCACTGTAGTTGAAATCTGTTACGCCAGCAACATTTGCCACATTGACAAGTTCATGGCCATAAAGAACAGTTGTACCATCCGGTTTTGCTGCACGGACCTGGTTCGAAGCAACAGAACCTGCAGCACCTTTGGCGTTAACGACGACAAAGTCATATCCCGTTTTTTCTTTAGCAAATTTTGCAAAAACACGGGCAGAAAGATCCGTATCTCCCCCTGCACCGGCAGGAATGACTATAGAGATGGCACCTTTTGGCTTCCATTCACCGCCATTTGCGCTCTTTTTCTCATCCTTAGCGCCGCCGCAACCGGCCGCCAAGAGAGTAAGCGCACACAGAACACCCGCAATCAAACCTTTCTTTTTCATACGTATCCTCTCCTATAAGAATATTCCCTCATGGTGGACAATTCCACCACAATAAGCCGATTTGAATAGTACCTAGACTCTGAAAAATCTGTCTATTCTTTACAGTTTTTATTTTATCATGCATCTAGTCGAAATAAAACTTATAAAAATCAATTCTTTTTCTTAGAAAAACTGATTATATTATTGCTTATTTCCTATATTATAGTAGTAGAATGATATTTTTATCATGATAAGTCTTATTTGCACTTTTCTGCACATTTTGATATCTTATAGATATGAGGCAATCCCTCACCCATATCTACCCTCACATAGATATGGAAAAGACCTTTCGAGTTTGATCTGCCATTCTCGAAAGGTCTTTTAATATGCATTATTTTAGATAGCCAGGACTTTCAGTTAAAAATATCTTTTCTAATTTTTGACCATACTGATCCATCAAACGGATAAGATCATATATTGATTTGCTGAGTTTATAGTCTTTCCTGTGGACGATAGAGACACTCCACACGGGATTATCAAGCAGGCGAAACCATGCACAATCATCGCGATATGGACTAGATAAGACACGAGAATGCGGGAGGATTGTACAGGAAAGCCCCTTACCCACAATTTGTGTGAGTGCTGTATTGATTGCCGTTTCAAGCATAATGATAGGATGCAGTTGATTTTCCTCAAACATAGGATCAATAACTTCCTTGCGCATGGTAGAATCCTCAAAAATAAGAGAAAATGGCTCATCTTTAAATAGATGGATATCGGTGACTCGGAGCGGCTGGGCAGTTCCAATAGGTACGGCATTTTTAGCCATAGGATGGGTCATTGGAATCCCCAATAGCAAATCTTCCTGATAAACTTCATGAAAGACCAAATCTGGAAAACATTTTGCAGTGTTAATATTGGTCAAGACAATCCCAATATCAAGTTCCCCCTCTTCGATGAGCTGATATTGATCACGTACAATATGTTCTGCCAATTTGCATCGAAGATAAGGGTAATGATGACGAAAAATAGGATAGACAGCCGTAAAAAGATCAATTCCATGTTCATGGGTAAGACCTATGGAAATTTCAGCATGGATATTATTCTTGAGATCACTTAGCTGCATAAGGGTATTACGCTGTATTCGGAGGATTTCCATTGCATTGCGCACATAAATTTTTCCTGCATCAGTAATCCGAAAATGATGATGATCCCGCTCAAAGAGCTTGATTCCAAGATTGCGTTCCAGCTTCAGTAATTGCTGGTTGAGACCGGACTGCGTTAAATAAAGTTTCTCAGCGGCTTTGGAAATGCTCTCACACTTGGCAATCATGACGACGTAATCCAGCATCTTGATATCCATGGAGGATCCTCCTTAATAGTAGTTTTTCTACTTATAAAATAAATTATTATCACCTTCATTTCATTTCGTCAAGCCAGTAAAATGAATCGCAAGAGTTATCGGAATATTTTTTTATTTCATCTCCCTAGGAAAAGGTAAAGAAAGGGGTTTTATCATGAAAGTATTACACTGGCTTGACCGAAATTTCGAGCTCCTGATTTTGGCAATCATGCTCGCTGTCATGTGCGTACTGTCCTTTGCAAATGTTGTCATGCGCTATGGATTCCACCATGCCTTGACTTGGTCAGATGAGGTATGTTGCTACCTGCTTGCACTGTCAGCATTCTTCTGCCTACCTTGCGCCATTCGGAGAGGGGTCAGTCTAAAGGTAGATACCTTTACAAGACTGCTCCCTGAATCAATTCAAAAGTATATTGAAATTCTCATCACCCTTGTCATGATGGGGATTATTTGGTTTCTTTTTCAAGGAACCATTGAACTGATAGGAAAAGCTGATTTGATTCATCAGGCCAGTCCTGCACTCCGGATTCCAGTCGCTTCGCTGTACCGTTTCATGGCCTTAGGCCTTGCACTTGGAATGGTTCGTTACCTTCAGCTTCTATATCGTCTCTTTACAGGAAAAGCGCAAACAGAAGCAGACAACGGAAACGATATGGAAAATGAGAAGGAGGAGATGAACTAATGGGTATCGGGATTTTCTTTCTAGTTCTATTCGTGCTTATCATCGCGGCACTTCCCATTGGAGGCGTTTTTTCCTTTCTCTCCATGTTGCCCCATTTAGCAAATCAAGCCTTTTCCTTTGGTGTAAGTGATGTTGCCCGTGCCATGTTTTCGGGGCTAAACAGCTTCACCCTTCTAGCCGTGCCTATGTTCATGGTCTCCGGTATGATTATGGCAAGGGGCGGTATTTCGAAGAAACTCTTCAATTTCTTTGGTTATTTTATCGGCAATAAAACGGCAGGATTTCCCTGCGCTGTCGTCGTTACCTGTATGTTCTATGCGGCTATTTCCGGATCCTCCCCAGCTACAGTTTCTGCTGTAGGATCCATGACAATTCCATTTCTCGTAGCCAAAGGATACGACAAGATCTTTGCAACTTCAATTGTGACAGTTGCAGGTGGACTTGGAGTCATCATTCCACCGTCCATATCTTACATTGTCTACGCTTCCATCGCCAACTGTTCTCCCTCAAAACTCTTCATTGCCGGAATCATTCCGGGCATCCTCATTGGCGTTGCCCTCATGGTTTATTGCTACATTTACTGCAAGAAGCATGGTGAAGATAAACAAAAACTTCAGGAAAGCTATGCCAAGCTCCACAAAGACGGATTATGGAAGCTCTTTAAAGACAGCTTCTTTGCTCTTATGACACCGGTCATCATTTTGGGAACGATTTATACAGGCATCTGCAGTCCTACTGAGGCTGCTGTAATCAGCGTTTTCTACGGTCTTTTTGTGTGCATCTGTGTCTATCGAACACTTTCTATCAAGGACCTTGGACATGTTTTTATGGAAGGTGCCAAGACATACGTCAATATTCTTTTCGTCATCGCTGCAGCAGCCGCTTTTGCAAAGGTATTGACGCTGCTCCGTTATCCTCAGACCATCAGCCAAGGGGTTCTTGCCCTTTCGGACAATAAGTATGCAGTCCTTCTCATCATGAACCTTGTCATGCTTGTATGCGGCATGTTCATCGACAACATTCCAAATATCATGATTTTAACTCCAATCATGGTTCCAGTCGCTACGGCCTTAGGTGTTGACCCGATTCATTTTGGGATCATCATGACCTGCAACCTAGCTATTGGTATGGTTACTCCTCCCATGGGAATCAATCTTTTTGTTGCATCCGGCATGACAAAAATTCCTATGCTGAGACTTGCCCGTTCCGTCGTTCCCTTCCTCGTTACATTCCTGATTTCCCTAGGTCTAATTACCGCTGTTCCAGGGATTTCTATGGGGCTTGTCAGTGCCCTCTCCAAAGATACTGCAAAAGTTGCAGCAACGACAACACCTGCTTTGGATGCTGATGCCGATTTTTATGGAAAAAACATCAAAGCCTTGGACCCTGCGTCGATTCCTGCAGAATACCATTGGAGAGCCGCCATGACTGTTGCTGACTCATCTATCAACTATAAGATGGTCTCTGAATTTGCGTATTTAATTCACCAAAAATCCGGCGGTAAGATCACGGTTGATATCTATCCAAGCGGTCAGCTGGGCAACACAACGGAATTTACGGAAGCTGTGGTCAGTGGTTCAATAGACATCGGGACAGGAATGACAACAGACCTTGTTGATTTTATCCCCCAATATGCCGTCTTTGACATGCCAAACCTATTTGATGATGTAAAACAAATGAGAGCCGTCCTCAACGGGAATTTTCCTAACATCATGAACCAGTATTGCAATGCGGGCGGCATCCAAATGCTTGGTTACTCTGATGCTGGATTCCGTCAACTCACAACAAACAAGATTGTAAGAAAACTGGATGATCTGAAAGGGCAAAAAATCCGCGTTATGACCAATCCTTACCATCTTGCTTATTGGGATGCCCTAGGTGCAGCAGCAACACCGATGCAGTTCACAGAAGTATTCATGGGACTGCAGCAAGGAACCATTGACGGACAGGAAAACCCTTATATGAACATTGTAGGAAACAATGTTCAGGAAGTGCAGAAATATGTAATCGAAACCAATCATATCGGGCACATCATCACCTTCTTCATGAACAAGGATGTTTATAACTCTCTGCCTGAAAATGTCCGTCAGCTTGTCGATGAATGCGCTGCGGCCGCTACTGCGTATGGCAATACCAAAGCGGATGCCAGCATCAAAGAATATAAACAGATTTGCATTGACGCAGGTGATCAGATTATTACGCTGGATCCCTCTGTCGTAGAAGAAATTCGCCAAAAAGGCAAAGTCGTACAGCAAATGGTCCGGCGCGATGTAGGTAATGAAATTGTTGACCAACTCATGGACGCAATTGCACAAACCAAAAAGCAGTAATTTACAAAAGCCTTGATGCCTGCCATCAAGGCTTTTAGAAAGGATGTACTTTATGAATTTTCTCATCAAGAATGGAGCTTTCTTGGATACAGAAACAGGCACTTGGATTCATTCCAATCTTGCTATCATAGGTGGAAAGATTGCGGAGACGCCACTCCCTCACAAATCGAAAAACTATCGTATCATCGATGCCAAAGATTGTCTCATTACGCCAGGTCTCATTGATTATCACACCCACTACTACGAAGGCGGCAGTGAAAATGGTGTGAATCCAGACGCGACTTCATTCTGCACTGGTATTACAACAGCAGTGGATGCAGGCACAACAGGTGCGGGTGGCTATGAACTTTACTACAAGACCATTATATCGATGTCTGACGTACGGATTCTTAACTGTCTGCTCGTCGCCTCCGGTGGTCAATCCAATAACCGATATCCAGAGAATCTAGACCCCAAATATTTTGATGAAGAAAAGATTATGTCACTATTCAAGAGGTATGGTCATAACCTTGTTGGACTGAAAACAAGACTGTCAAAAAATATTCTCTCTGCAGGAATGGCTCGTATTTCCTTAAAAAAGACCATTGAAATTGCGGATCGCATTGGTACCCGTGTTGTGGTTCACGTCACCGATTCTCCCATTCCCCTTGACGAACTTGCATCGTATCTCCGTCCTGGCGATGTCATCTGCCATATTTTCCACGGAAAGGGTAAACATACCTGTCTAGACAAAGATGGCCATGTTCTCAAAGGCTTATGGGAAGCGCGCCGGCGCGGCGTCCTCTTTGATGCCTGTAATGGAAGAAGCAATTTCGATCTCGTCGTGGCTCAAAAAGCAGTCCAAGAAGGTTTTGTGCCAGACATCATCAGTTCCGATAACAATGCATCCAGTTGGTTTCTTCAACCCCTTCATTCCCTTCCCCGCATTCTCTCAAAATATGTAGATTTCGGGATGAGTTTAGAAAGTGTGCTCTTAACAGCAACAAAGAAACCAGCACATCTCATTGGCCATCCTGAATTAGGAACGCTGAAGGTCGGTACGCCTGCAGATCTTGTAATTTTTAAAGATAAAAGAAAACAAGTCCCCTATGAAGATTGCAATGGTCATACCTTCATTGGCCATCATGTTCTTGTACCTCAAATGACATTTAAAGATGGTCGCTGCGTCTATTGTCAAGCTGACTTCCAATAAGTAAACAAAAGCCTGTGCACTCCAACCTATCAGGAGCTGCCAGGCTTTTGTTTCATCATAGAGAGATTTTTGCAATGCATCGATTACATCAATCCTTCTTGCCTCACAATTCAATATATTTAATTTGAATTTTAGATAATATCATGATATATTATCTTTAAAATTAATTTCCCAGGAGGTGCCATGGATACTGATTTGATTCGTACTTTTTTGACGCTTGCCCAATGCAACAGTTTTTCCACGGCTGCCGAAAAGCTCACCATTTCCCAATCCACGTTGAGTCATCGTCTCCATCAGCTAGAAGAAGAATTGGGAAATATCCTCGTTTGCCGCAGCCGAGGGAAACGGAATTTTCACCTTACTGAAGCAGGGTTGGAGTTTATCCCTCTTGCCGAGGATTGGATGCACCTATCCCGTTCCATCAAGGGGTTTCACCTAGGAAGACGGTCCCAGATGCTGCGTATCGGCAGTATAGAATCCATCAGCATGGTCATGAGCCCGTTTTACAAAAGACTGCTCAATGACAAAGGGGGCTCTTCCCCGCTCCACCTCTTTTACACAACAAGCCCATCCTTTAAACTCTATGATTCCCTGGAAGCCCATCAACTTGACGTGGCTCTGGTCGTAAGGAAGCGGCGCAGTCCCCTTCTTGTAACAGATCCCCTTTTTTCCGAAGAACACTATGTTGTTGGAGATTTTGGAAATCATCCCCAGCCTATTGATCCAACCACTCTCCCACCTGGTCAAGAGCTGCTTGCTGACTGGTCACCAGATTTTGAGCCCTGGCATCAAGAAGTTTTCGGTTCATCGGCAAGTCCCCTTGCCACGGTGGACACATCCCAAGCCCTGCTTTCCCTTTTGGGAAAAGAAACGTGGAGCATTATTCCAGAAGCCTTTGCCCTCTATCTCAAGGACTCTGGAATCTTGGATCGCTTAGGCCTATTTCTCTACGAACTGACTACGCCGCCACCGCGCCGCGTGACGTATAAGGTAACCCATCGGGATCTCGATCCCGTCCGTAAGGAACTGCTAACTTATTTTGAAAAAGAACTGGACCAGTTTGTGTCCGCTACCGGATTTACCCTACGTGCAGGAAACACAAGGAGGAAAAATAATGGAAATTGTTAGAGGCGGTGTTGTTTCAAAACTGCTTGAAGGCGTGCCTATCCCAAAGATGTTCCGGGCAAAGCAAAGCTTTCCCCGGCCTCTCATCAAACGGGAAGATATCCCCGCTGCCGTTTGGCAAGCCATGGAAGGCGAACGTGTAGCTTCACTCATCAAACCAGGTATGAACATTGCCATCACGGCAGGCAGCCGCGGCATTGCCAATGTCGACGTCATCACTAAAGCTATTGTTGATTTCGTAAAGAAAAAGGGTGCTCATCCCTTTATCGTCCCTGCCATGGGAAGCCACGGCGGGGCGACAGCAGAAGGACAGCTCCAGATCCTTGAAGGCTACAACATTACGGAAGAAAGCATGGGTTGCCCTATCCGCTCCTCCATGGAAACCGTCCTTTTGGGAACAAGCGAGCTGGGAAAACCTGTTTACCTAGACAAGATTGCCTATCATTCCGACGGCATCATCGTCTCCTGCCGCGTAAAGCCCCACAATGCCTTTCGCGGCCCCTATGAAAGCGGGTTCTGCAAGATGATGGTTGTTGGCCTCGGCAAACAGGAAGGCGCCGAAAGCGTCCACAGCGACGGCATGGGCGTCATTGCCAAGAATCTTCCAGCAAACGCCAAAGTCATTCTCGATAAAGCCCCCATTCTCATGGGCGTCTGTACCATTGAAAATGCTTACGACGAAACAGCTAGAATTGCAGCGGTTCATCGGGATGACATCCTAACGGAGGAACCGGGGCTTCTTAAAGAAGCCTTTGGCAATATGCCCCGTCTCATCGTTGGTGAATGCGATGTACTCATCGTCGACGAGATTGGGAAGAATTACAGCGGCACCGGCGTTGACCCCAACATTACAGGAACCTTCTCCACGCCTTATGCCCATGGCGGCGTCAACGTGCAGCGGACATGTTTTCTTGATCTAACGGAAGCTTCTCATGGCAACGCCCTCGGGACGGGCCTCGCAAGCTGTATATCTAAGCGCCTCTTTGACAAGATTGACCTGCAGATGATGTATCCCAACACCATTACCAACACGGTCATCCGTTCGGCAGAGCTTCCTATCATCATGGCAACGGACAAGGAAAGCATCCAGTTCTGCATCCGCACGTTAAATGGGGTTGATAAGGTACATGCCCGTGTCATCCGGATTCCCAACAGTCTCCATATCGGAACCATCATGCTTTCCGAAGCCTATTATGCTGATGTCGCAGAAGGCAAATATGAAGGACTGGAAGCCCTAGATACGCCTGAATATATGGAATTTGACGATGAAGGCAACCTTTTGACGAAGATCATCTGATTCTACTAAAAATGGCTCTCTCCTGCATTTCTGTAGGAGAGGGCCATTTGTTATCCTTGCTTCTTTTCCACCCGCTTAGTTGCAATCACGTCAATGCCAAGCCCCAGTACATCTGGAATAAGCACACTTCCTTCTTCGACAGGAGCCTTCACCACCGTCTTCCGGATTTCTTTCATCACGGGGAAAATCATGTTTTTAGGAATCACGCCTTTAGTTCTTACACTCACGAGCGGCAATTCTCCACCTTCAACAAGGACAGAGCTAGCAATACTGCGTTTGGGGGCAATGAGCTCCTGCCGAGCATAGGTTTCCCCCCGCTTACATAGCGCCCCCTCAACGGAAAGGACCTCAATGGTTTCTGCGCTTTTTTCATAGGCGATATGCAGGTCACAGCCATTGGGGCAGACAATACAGGTTAACTCCTTATTCATCAACGCTCACCTCCAAGGACGCTGTTCCAATAATCTGGTTACTCTTAATGGGCAGTTCAATCATATTTGCCGGCAGGGCATTTTTTACAAGCTTTTGGGCAACAACATGATTCCCTTGGCGAACCGTAATTTTGGCATTTTTCTGAGGGCCCCGTACACGAAGGGAAAGGGTTACATCTTCTTTTCCTGTAAGCTTTTGAGGAACCGTGTGTCCCACATTACGGCCCGTTTTGACGTCAATGACAGCCTCATAGCGGCTTCCTTCCAGGTAGCGCTTGATTCCCCGGGCCATAGCTTCTGCTTCCAGGGAGACAAAATCAACCAAGTCATGAACATGTAGGACGTTGCCTGCGGCAAAGATTCCCGGTACGGTCGTTTCAAAGTATTCATCGACAATGGCCCCACTCGTAGCCGGGGTAAGAACAGCGCCTGCACCCAAGGTCAGTTCATTTTCCGGGATCAATCCAACAGAAAGGACAAGGGTGTCACAAGGGATTTCCTCTTCTGTTCCTTCAATCACTTGAAGCTTTTTATCCACTTTGGATACGACAACGCTCGTCACACGATCCGTTCCCTTGATATCTGATATGGTGTATCCCAAGTGCAGGGGAATGTCATAATCGTGGAGACACTGCTCAATATTGCGGGGAAGGCCGCTCGGGATGGGGTTGATCTCGTAGACGCCGATGACATGCGCTCCTTCAAGGGTAAGGCGGCGAGCCATGATAAGGCCAATATCCCCGGACCCTAGGATCACCACTTCTTTGCCAGGCATCCGGTTTTGAAGATTGATATAGGCCTGGGCCACGCCTGCCGTAATGACACCAGCCGGGCGGGTTCCCGGAATAGCAAGGGCTCCTCTTGTCCGTTCCCGGCAGCCCATAGTGAGGACAACCGCTTTTGCTTTAGCAATGATCATGCCCGATTCATGGGCTGCCTGCACCTCATGATCAGGTGTCACGTTAATGACCGTCGTATCCGTCACATAAGGGATCTTCCGTTTTTCCACTTCCTTGATAAAACGGGCTGCATATTCAGGACCGCTTAACGATTCTCCAAACCGTGTGAGGCCAAATCCATCATGGATACACTGTTTGAGTATGCCGCCCAAGGCATGTTCCCGTTCAAGGATCAAAAGATCCGTAATTCCTTCATCATAGAGCTGGACCGCCGCTGCAAGACCAGCTGGGCCGCCGCCGACAATGACGACATCCGTATGCAGCACCTTAGCTTTTTCCGCTTTCATTTCCATCTGCTCCCTCTCATTTCCCGGCTTCATTCCGAACTGTTCCTGTAAAGATCCAGCCGCCTTCACGCTGGTAACGAAGATCTTCCGGAGAAAGCCCCAGTTCCTTTTCGATGAGTTCCGTAATGCGCGTCTGGCAATAACCGCCCTGGCATCTTCCCATCATGGATCGGGTCCGGTTCTTGATTCCCGTCACTGTGTGGACTCCCAAAGGATTATGAAGAGCCGCCAAGACCTCAGCCTTGGTCACGTTTTCACAGCGGCAAAAGATCTGTCCATAGTTTGGATCTTCTCTGATCGCTTCCACCCGTTCTTCCAAGGTCATTTCAGCAAAACGCGGAATCGGTTTGCGGATTGGATCGAAAGCCGCTTTTTTCTTGATGCGGGTTCCTTCATTTTCTTCCGTACCAAGGAGAATGGCTGCCACGCGGCGAGCCAGCGGTGTTGCCGCCGTGACACCAGGAGACTCGATTCCTACAAGGCTGATGGTATGGGGGATCCCTGCATTTGTATCAATCCGGAAATCCAGAGCTTCCTTTGTTGTCGGATTACAGTTGCGCCACCGGATTCCCACAAAATTACGGATGAAATAAGGGCGCGCCATCTTGGGGAACATCTTTTTTCCATCAGTAAAAAGTTTATCCAAACTCTGCTTCTGGTTTGCATAATCCTCGGGGCCTTCCGTATCATACCAATCAGGTCCTACGAGAATATTGCCATCCACCGTAGGCGTTGCGTGCGTCACGAATCCCCCTTGGTCATTTGGAGCTGGATAGACAGGGATCTTGAGAAACTGGCCGGCCTTTTTATCAAGGACGTAATACTCTCCTTTGCATCCATACTGAGGAACATGCGGATAGCCCATCATTTGGCCGATCTTGTTGGCATAGGCACCGGCGCTGTTAATGACCCATCTTGCAAGGAAAATGGCCCGTTCTGTCGTTACCTCATACAAGTCTTCTTTCCCTGATATGGAAGGATTTCGCTTGATAAGAAGAGCCATGTCGGGTGTATCCTTAGCAATCTGCTTAATGCCCGTGACACGGGATCCGAAGTAGAAATGAACGCCATTATGGCAGGCATTTTCAGCAAGTCCAATGGTGTACTGGAAAGGATCCAAGATTCCGGAACTAGGAACATACATGGCAAAATTGCCGCCTGCGTTAGGTTCAATGCGATGCATTTCGTCAGCATCGACCATACGCATACCTTTGACGCCGTTTGCTTCCCCGTTGGCCTTAAAGCGCAGGATATTTTGGCGGTCATGTTCGGTAAATCCAACAACCAATTTTCCCGTTCTCTTAAAAGGCACACCCAGTTCGGAAGCCACTTTATCGAATTCCTGATTGCCTTCTACGGAACACTGGGCCCGCAGCGTCCCCAGTTTATACGTAAACCCACCGTGAAGCATGCCCGTGTTGCGGCTGGAGTTTCCTGTCGCCACATCCAGTTCCTTTTCAAGAACGGCTGTTTTTAGTTCATATCGGGATAGTTCCCTTGCAATGGCGCTTCCTACGACCCCTGCGCCAATGACAATGACATCGTATTGTTCCATTCTTCTTTTTCCTCCTTATTCAAGGTTCCTTTCTAAAATAGCAGGGAAGGCGCTGTTAGGCAAACCACAATCATGAATAACAGCCATAAGGGCCCCCCAATTTTAACGTAATCACTAAATTTATACCCAGCGGGGAGTATCTGCATATTTACAGGCGTCCCGATTGGGGTTGCAATGGCCATATTAGACGCCACAGCTATGAGAATGATAAACGGTACAGGACTGAGCCCCATCTTGAGTGCCAAAGGAATATAAATAGGTGCAAGCATCGCCGAAACCGAAACATTCTGCATAAATAAGGTCAAGAAACTTCCTAAGACAAACATCACACAAATGACGACCGTCAAGGAAGCATTTTCACCTCCGAAAAAATTAAGGATACTACTGGCAATCAGCTCTCCGGCTCCGGTCTTTTCCAATCCCGTTCCCAAAGTGGTAATGGCGCCGACAGTCAGAAGGACACCCCAATTGAGTTCATGCAAGGTTTTCTCAAAAGAAATCGTTTTGGTCATAAAAAGGATCGTCGCGCCAATCAGGGCAACATTTGCAATATTCAAATAGGCACTGAAGGGCCTGAAACCACAAAGGATAAATCCCACAATGCAAATTCCCAACGTAAAGACCGAGATGACCTGCTTTTTCTTAGGAACCTGAGGAATTCCGACCCCATCGAGTTCATCACAGGGCGCTGCTGCATATTGGTTTCCATCATCAAAATGAGGGGACCCTGGCTTTAGGGTCTTTTTAGTAATGGTATACCCAATCGTTGCAAAGTAAAGGACCATGACAATATCAACGATCCACATGATGCGTGTAACATCAAAAACCCCCATTCCCATCTCATACCCTGCTGTCTGCATGAGGAAACTGTTGGCTGTATTCTGTGAAGTTGACCCAACAAGGGTCGTTGCCCCACCAACAATGCAGGCAATTCCGGCGGGCATAATGACCATCTTGGAACGGATTTTTCCTCTCGAACCAGCCGCGACCGCTGCTATGATTGGCATCCACATGGCAATGCATCCAGAATCACTCATGAAAGCAGACATGAAGGTACAGATGGTCACCACAACAACAGTAAAGATCCTTTCATTCTGCACAATCCTTAGTTTTCCAATGGCAACCCCCATCTTTTGAGCCACGCCGGTTTGAAAAATAGCGTCTCCAACAATCATCATCCCGGCAATCATACAGACAGGAGCACTGCCAAATCCCGAATAGATGGCAGATAACTTGACACTGGGGAGCATGATTCCCATTGCCAGTGAGCAAAGGACGGCCGTAACCGCCATAGGGAACGCCCTCGTGATGAATAAGACCATCGTAACTGCGACAATTACGATACATAGTGTAGTCTCGGACATATTTGCGCCTCCTTCAATATGTCTCCGTAAAAATTCAAAGGACTCGTAATATTCAGTTTTCTGCAGTTGTGATCACAATCTCCTCTTTCATCCTAGGAAATATTTAAGTTCTAGTCAATTTATATTGATTATATTGATTTAATTTGTTAATATTCACCTTAAAGGCAAGAATAAATGCAAATTAAAGAAGGCGATTTTCTTGGGTAAGCTTCCTTATTACGCCTATTTTGGATCCTCTATCGTTTATTCCGTTCCACAGCTCCATGATGAAATGGAAATTTATCTCAGTCTGAATCATAATGGCAGCTTTCTGGTCCAAGATACCCGTTATCCCCTCGAAACGGGCAGTCTGATCATCATCCGACCCTTTGAAATCCATTATTTATTCAGTTCAGTCAAGGATCATACAGATCGTTATGCTTTACGCTTTCCTGTTGGTTTCCTTGAAAAGATGTCCACACCGGAAACTAATCTAAAAAAGCTATTTGAAAATGTTCCCCACCATATCATGCTTTCTCAGCATGACCTCATTAAATTTTCGAGTCTTATGGAGGACTTGATTGCTCCTGTACGCCCCCAATTTGGGGAAGATATCTATCGCACCCTTTTGCTAGAAAAATTTCTGCTTGCTGTGGCAAGGAAACTGCACGATTGCAAGACAGACGAAACAGCCGAAATCGAAACGCGCGACCGCACCATTATGGATACCATCACCTATATTTCGGCCCATTACCTGGAGTCCATCCATCTTGACGATATCGCCACCCACCTTTATGTCAGCAAATCCCGTCTCTGCAAGATTTTCAAGGATCATACGGGGATTTCCATTGGCGACTATATGACAATGCTCCGTCTGCAAAAAGCTTGTGTCCTCTTGAAAGAAAATACCATGATGGTACGGGATGTAGCAGCTGCGGTAGGATTTAAGAGCTATCCGCATTTCATTCGAACCTTTACCAATAAAATTGGAATGTCACCGAAAAAATATGTACGCGAATCAAAAAAGTAACAACAAAAAAGATGGAAGCAACAGCACTTCACATACTGTTGTTTCCATCTTTTTGTTATCCAATACTTTCGTGTAAAGTGACCTCTTATTATTTCCAAAAATGTTTGAGGGCACCATTACCTTCAAAAGGAACAGGGAAATAATCCCCTACCAAGGATCCTCGCTCTGGTTCGAGTTCTTTTGCAAGGGCTTTTGATACCCAGATTCGTTCGAGGTTCCCTGTATTGCGGATAATCGCCATGCGAAGATCTTCCGGGGCAATTCTTCCTGCGGCCTTGATACAGGCTTTAAAAACAAGTTCGTCCGTTTCCATCGTCGGCGGAATCATAGCCGTAAAGGGCTTCATTCCCGTCAAAGCATTAATGACCGTCATGGATTCATCAAGTTCATCCCGAACGCGCCGGGAAATAAAGTTTCCCATGCCGATTCCATTGCCATTGCCTTCGGATTGAGGCGTAATGGAGAGAATCCCCAGCTCCGTCACATCAGGTCCAACATTGGGCCGATTATTGATGGGTCTTCCCACAATTGCAGGGTCCATCCCGGTCCCTGATATATTTTTTCCTAGCTCACAGCAAATCAGCACGTCCATCGCGTCAAAGGGAATGCGCGGGACCATTTTCTTGGCCCGTTCCAGGATTTTGGGTTCTTCTGTTGGGATTTCTTCTTTTCTGAGGGCATAGACATCAGCGAGTTCATCGTAACCATTTTCTATGACCGCAATCCCGCCAACGACTTTAGCGGTTTTAAGAGCCAGAAGCCCCACCCTTGCCATGTTATCGTTCAGATAATCCGTACCAAGGCTGTGGGTCATCGCTGCTCCTTTGTGTTTAGCCAGTCCAATAGCCATCATCTTGACAAGACCACTCTGATAGGCACCATAAATGGATGTATGAGTCTTTACCCGATTGAGCAGCAGGATGCCATCTGCCTCCGATGCAATCCGGTCCAAATAAACAGGAAGTCCCAGTTCCGTTCGGGCAATCTCAACGACATCCATACTTGAATAGATTGGAGCACCCACGGTCTCTTCCGTAATGCCAAGATGCTTTAAGACCTCAACCTGACCTTCTGCAGTGGCCCCGCCATGGCTTCCCATGGCAGGAACGATAAAGGGGACAGCCCCACATGCCTTGATATAACGGACCGCAGCCCTCATCACGGCAGGATAATCCGCAATACCGCGACTTCCACCTGTAATAGCGATTCGCATGTCTGGCCGTATGGGGAGTTTTTTCTCTTGAAGGCGCGCCAAAAGGACCTCTTCTGCCTTAGGCAGACGAGTTTTATCAAATTTCGTTTTGATTTCAATAACAGGAGGAATCCTGTATTCATCAAGCATTTTCTTTAGCGCATCCATCATATCATGACACCTCCCAAGCATTCCTTCCCCTCAAAGTATAACATAAAGAGATGACAGAATATTCTTGTATGATTCAGATTTTCTGATGAATCGTCTAAGAAAAATGGTTCCTTAAGAGAAAATAAAAAGCATGTCTTTATTTATTTTTAACATGTTAAATTTTACTTGACAAATATTCTGAACAGTGTTAAATATTAGTTAATTGGTTTTTCTTACTGCCTACATTAAGGAGGATATTATGAACGCTGCAGATTGGATCAAAAAAGACAAAACGGTAAAACAAGTATCTGAAAAAAAGGAAACGGTTTTCATTAACCCGCTTTATCTCCCCTTCGAAACAACGAAAGGCGTCTGCGACTTGGTTGTTTCCGACGAGGATATTGCCGATGCCGCGGCAAGACTGGATCGCTTTGCACCTTTTATTGAAAAGTGTTTCCCTGAAACAAAGGAAACGCATGGCCTGATTGAATCCCCCCTGCGCAGCATTCCCAAGATGCAGAAAGCGTTAAAGGAGGCGTATCATGCTGATATCCCAGGAAAACTCATGCTCAAGATGGACAGCCACCTTGCCATTGCTGGATCGGTCAAGGCCCGCGGCGGTATCTATGAGGTTCTAAAGCATGCCGAAGATCTCGCCCTTGAAGCGGGTCTATTGAAAAAGGATGAATCCTATGCTCGCCTTGCTGATGAAGACGTCAAAACCTTCTTTAAGCACTATACAGTCCAAGTCGGATCGACGGGCAACTTAGGGCTTTCCATTGGCATTATGAGTGCCGCGCTTGGCTTTACGGTCAAGGTTCATATGTCAGCCGATGCCAAACAATGGAAGAAAGACTTGCTCCGCAGCAAAGGTGTTGAAGTCATCGAATATGCTGATGATTATTCCAAAGCGGTAGCCGAAGGACGAAAACTTTCCGATCTTGATCCAAAAAGCTATTTCGTTGATGATGAAAAGTCTGTCAACCTGTTCCTTGGTTATGCAGTAGCCGCTAAGCGCCTCAAAAAACAGCTTGATGAAGCGGGTCTTACAGTTGATGGGGACCACCCTCTCATTGTCTATATTCCAGCGGGCGTTGGCGGAGCGCCTGGCGGTGTTGCTTATGGTCTGAAGCGTCTTTTCAAAGACAATGTTCACTGCTTCTTTACAGAGCCTACAAACTGTCCTTCCGTACTCCTTGGGGTTGCAACGCAGCTTTTTGAAAAAGCCAATGTCCATGACTTTGGTATCAGTGGACAAACCGAAGCAGACGGCCTTGCCTGCGCCGCCCCTTCTGGATTTGTTACGCGCATCATGAGCAATCTTCTTTCCGGTGACTTCACAGTCGACGATTATCGTCTTTTTGATTACCTCCGTCTTCTCCACGGGCAGGAAAACATCGAAATCGAACCTTCAAGCTGTGCCGCCTTTGTGGGGCCGACGACCCTCCTTTCCTACGAAGCATCGAAAACTTATTGCGAGACACAGGGACTTACAAAGGAAAAACTGTCTGGTGCCACCCAAATTTGTTGGGCTACAGGCGGACGTCTTGTTCCCCCTGAAATCCGCAAGGCCTATCTTGAAACGCACCTCAAGTAAGGAAAGGAGAAGCTCATCATGAACCTTGTCATCATCGGTCTTATTGCAGCTGTTTTGGTCCTTGTGTTCTGTACCATCAAGCTGAAGCTTCATCCGTTCTTTGCCCTCATCGCAACAAGTGCGGTCTTTGCCATTATTTCAGGAATGAATATGGAGCAAATGCTGAAAGGTTTTGCCAGCGGTCTTGGCGGAACCGTTGCGGATATTGGGCTTGTCATTGCGCTCGGGACCGTTACAGGGGCGCTCCTTGAAAAATCGGGTGCTGCTGAAACGATGGCTAAGACCATTCTCAAGATTACAGGTAAAAAACATGCAGCGCTTGGTCTTGCCATTACAGGTTACTTCGTTTCTATCCCTGTATTCTGCGATTCCGCCTTTGTGCTCCTAAGTCCTATTGCCAAAAGACTCTCGAAAGATACAAAGATTTCCATGACAACCATGGCCATTGCCCTTTGCATGGGCCTTCACGCCACCCATATGTTTGTCCCGCCTACACCGGGTCCCCTTGCCGTTGCAGGCATCCTGAACGCTGATCTGGGACAGGTAATCCTGTTCGGAGCATTGGTTTCCATCCCTGTAACACTGATTGGATACGCAGCGGCTCTTGTTGCCGGAAAAAAATATGATTATCTTCCTCAAGATGTTGTGGACGCAGAGGAAGGGAAAACCCTTCCAAGTGCCGGTATGGCCTTTACGCCCATTCTACTTCCGATTTTTCTCATGCTGCTCAAGACCATTGGTGCTATGTCAAAATGGAAAGGTATTTTGATGAGTATCATTGATATTCTCGGAACACCGCCCGTTGCGCTTCTTTGCGGCCTTATCATTGCAGGAATTGGTTACCATCAAATCTACCCAGAAGATGAGAAGGCTTGGGGCTTTGACGGGATCATTGCCGATGCCCTCAAAACGGCCGGCCAAATTGTTCTTATTGTCGGTGCCGGCGGTGCTTTTTCCGGTGTGCTCAAAGCATCCCCAATGCAGCAAATCTTGACCGATTCTTTCTCTGGCCTTACCATTGGAATCCTTGCACCATTCATCATTGGATTCATTTTCCGCACCTGTGTTGGTTCCGCGACCATTGCCATGGTAACGGCTGCTACGATGATTACCCCTCTTATCGATGTTCTGGGTTTTGCGTCCCCCATGGGCCGCGTCGTAGCCATGCTAGCCTGCGCCGCTGGCGGTATGATGGTCTTTCATGCAAACGACGACTTCTTCTGGGTCACGACGACAACGAGTGAGATGGATACATCCATTGCCTATAAGACCATTCCGCTCATCAGTGTCCTGCAATCCCTGACAGCACTTATTTGCGTCTTCGTGCTTAAAATGATTCTTGTTGGCTAATCGAGAAAATGACCTTGCCTTTCACTTAGGCAAGGTCATTTCTTTTCACTGCAACGCTGAATTATGATATACTAAGGAGACTTATCATATGCTTTAAAGCTTGGATTGCGCCAGGTAGGAAGGAAGATGATGATGGAAGAGCTTCACACTGGAAAAGTCATCAAACAAATAAGATTGCAAAAAAAATATTCCGTACGAAAAGTTGCAGCGATGGCAGGCATCACGGCCTCCATGCTGAGCCAAATTGAAAATGAACAAACAAACCCCTCCCTCAATACCCTACGTTCCATCGCCCAAGCGCTTAAAGAACCTCTATACAAATTTTTCAAGATCGGGGCCTCTGAAGTCCACACGGTTGTTCATCCTAATACACGCAAGACCTTGGGACTTAAATCAATTCCTGATGTACAATATGAATTGCTGACACCTGATACAAACGGAAATATTGAATTCATCATGATGATCATTCCCCCAGGATTTAGCTCTTATCATGAAGAAAAGACCCACATCGGTGAGGAAGTTGCGTATATGCAGGAGGGCGGTGCCGTCACTTTGGAAATGGAAGGCAAGGACTACGAAATGGAACCAGGTGACAGCTTTCGAATTCCTTCCAATGCGGCCCATGTTTGGCACAATCGTTCAGATAAGACCGTCAAGGTTATCTTTGCTGTAACACCGCCATCGTTTTAATAGCGTTAAACACCCCTTTCCTTGGAGAAATCCTTAGGGAAGGGGTTGTTTTGCGTAAATATAGAGAATGTGATAATAGGTGCCCTAGCGTCTGCCCCAAACCGCCCTTCTGGAGGGAGCGGAACTTCATTCACCCTCAAACATGTTCTTCGGCTTTCCGCTTCGCTCCAAAGCAGCTTCAGAACTCCGGGCGAATCTGCTTCGCTACCGCTCATGATGAGAGGTAAAGTCCGTATAATGGTGTAAATTAAAAAATGAGCCATTGGCTCATTCCCTAGGTATACTGATATTGTCAGATAACAAAAACCAAGGAGTGATCCAAATGGCTCAACTAACTCTCACCTTATCCCAGGAGGAACTACTAGTCCTTCTTTCCGGCGATCGGAAAAATGCCTTCCGGGAAATGGTCCAGAATCTCTTTAACATCATCCTGCAGCCTGAGTCCCAGCAGTACTTAAAGCTACTTCTTATGAACGCTCTGAAGAGCGCACGGACAGCCGTAATGGATCTCGCAAACGTTCCCATTTTGCCCCGTATTGGGGCCCTTGTCCTGACTGTATCGCGTCATCGCAACGTGCCTTTCAAGACCCTCCTTTTCACCAATTAAAGACCAAGAGATCGTTTAATGATCAACTCTATATCAAAAACTTTCCTTCCCCATGCTATAATGGACCTATCAAACCAGTCCTTACCATCCTCAAAAGGAGTGCCTATGTATCTATCTGATTATCTCATGCTTGCTATTTTGGGAGCTTCCTTTCTTTTTCCTTCTGACGCGCGGACCCATACGGTATGGGTCTTCTGCCTTATCTATGTGTTTATACGTATCAAGCACCGTAAATAATAGGTTCCTGCAGGAATCTTCATTTCATTCGTTCCACAAGGAGGATCTTATGAATAAGAAAATTGCTGCCTCTATCCTACTCACTTGTCTTTCCATGGGGTTTATGGGGGCCGCTCAAGCCTTTCCTTCATTACTTGAAAAAAATGAGGCAGCCCTCTATACTCCGCTACGGCACACGGGGACCCGCTGGACCCTTACCCACTTTTTTGCCCTGTTAGGAAAAAATGACAAAGAAGCCGCAGAATTTTTTGGTGGCGGCACGCCCACTGATTCCGCCGATGGAACGTTTACAATTGGCCGCACCTATCCTGTCCGCCTCTTTGGTGAAAACCGGGAAGCGGGAACACTCTATGACCGGGACGGCAAGGTGCAGAGCATTACGGTCCAGCTCGAAGATCCCCGGGCCGCTGCCTATGAACCGGTCCTAACGTGGTACTATGGTGCTCCGACAAAGGTCCAATCGGTTCCGTCTGAAGCAGGAGCCACTTATACAGAATGGACCCATGAAAATGCCCGAATTCGGCTCTACCAAATGTATGGACTGTCGGCCCTTGAAGTCACCCCCTCTGAAAAGGGAAGTCACACGGTTACACCGCCTTTATGGGGCGGTAAGTGGATTCCAGAGGATATTCGCCGCACAACAAGCGGCATGAAAAAGTTCCCGCCCCTTGAACGGGCCATCATAAAAACCTACGGCATCGGCGAGGCGGAGCGGAAAGATACAAGATACGCCTATGAAATCCTTGACCTGGATGGAGACGGGACTCTTGACGTCCTTGCCATCGTTTCCGGGCCTTACACAAGTGGCACAGGCGGTGATTCAGCCCTGTGGGGGACCTTCCGGAACGGCACCTTTGAGGTAAAGCAGACCTTCACCCTCATGAGAACGCCCCTTATTGTTACGGCAGATCCAACAAGCCTCATCGTCCGGAGAAGCGGCGGCGGTGCCCTCAGTAAGATTGTGCGCCTTGACTTAAAGGACGGAAAGTTTGCAGAAAGCCAAGACGAAAATGTCATGAAGGACCTCAAGAAAGATAAAGCCGTCGTCCTCTTTGACGGCGTGCGGGAAATGAGATTATAAGAAAATGCAGAACGGGCCACCATTGCAGCGTGCAAGGGTGGCCCGTAGGCTGTGGGAAAAGAAAGGCTGTCAAGCTGTCTATTCAGGCTTGGCCCGAATGGCTGTGACGAGCCTGCGGCTCTGGCTGTCGAGCTAAAAGGCCTGCTTTGATGCTATATCGCTAAGGCTGCCTTCGGCAGCTGGCTGAGGCGGAAAGCATAGGAAAAAGGGTCTTCCTTGGCTAAGGCGCTCCGCTTGGCTAAGACCGCCGATGACGACAGGCTAAAAACTGTGAGGCCGGCGCCAATTGTGTTGTCGGGGATGCGTTTCTTATCTGAAGAAGGCAGTTATAAGGCAACATAAAGGTAAGAAAGTCCATGTTTCATTCCAGTACTATCCCTGCCTTACGGGCTTTTGCCTTCACATCGCTCCGCTCAGTTCGGTCTGCAGAAAATATTTCAGCACCTATTGAATCATCTGATTCCGAATGAAAGAAGAAATCAGATTGAAGCTCCCACCCGAACGCGTATCTTTGTCCGGGTGGAGCTTTTCTCTCTTTTCTTTAGGTTTAGGGTCGGCGTTATGAGTTTTTCACAACACCTTGACTTGATGCGATCTTTGCGCCGAACCAAACTAAACTAAAACTTCCACTCCGCCCCCACCTTCCAAACCCGTCCGGGAATGGCAAAGCTGCTTTCCGTATCAAACGTTTTATCAAAAAGGTTATCGATGCCGGCAAAGACCATCATGCGACCCAGTTGTTTGCTAAGCGACAGATCCATCGTGCTGTAGCTATAAAGGCTTGCTAATCCGGTCCTGGCGCTTTCGATGCGGTAACGGTCGTTCCATCTAGCGGCAAGGCTCACAGTAAAGGGGGCTTTCTTACCATCCGTGTAGGAAACTTCCATTAGCCCCGTGGCTCGGGCCATCCCCGAAAGCGGTTCATGGGTTTCGTCGTCACGCCCATCCATATAGGTATAGGCGGCCCGGATACCGTAATGGTCATCAAAGTCATAATGGAAGTCACCTTCGATGCCCTGAATGGTGGCGCGGTCAACATTTGCATAGGAGTTGATGAGCGTCATATGGCCGCGGCCCGGGATCCTGCCTATGACCTTGCTGACAATAAGGTCTCTTGCCTGATTATAAAAGTAGGTCACGCGGCCTTTTGCTTTGCCCCACTCCCCTTCGTAACCGGCATCAAAAGTGCGGGTCTTTTCGGGGCGCAGGTCCTCGTTTCCGTAGACGATGACCGTCATATAGGGTACGGGCGTTTCTTCCATATCACCATAGCGTTCAAAAAGGGATGGTGCACGGTAGGCAAAACCATAATTCACCTTGAAACGGTTATGGTCATCCATAAGGTAGGTCAGTCCAGCCCGCGGTGACCACTCACTGCCAAAGTCTTCATGATGGTCCCAGCGGATACTAGGTACAAAAAGCAGTTTCTTCCCGATTTTCCATTCATCGGCACCGTAAAAAGCATACTGATCCGTGCCCCGTTCGCTATATCCCTTGGTGAGGCCTCCCTCGCTCTGAAAACGGTCCGTACGGCTTCCGCCATAACGCGTGCCGCCTGCCTCTAGATGACGGTATTCTGTCCCGTAAGTAAAGGTATGGCTTTCATCGGCGCGGTACGTCACGCGCCCTTCGACGGCACTCGTCGCATACTCGGCCCGGTCAAAATTGTACCCAGTTCCTGCACCCAAATAAGAGTGTTTTCCTAAGCGGTTGTGGTACACCTTGAGATCGTACTCATTTTTTCCGTGCGTCCCTTCATAGGCCAAGTGATAGTCCTGACGATTATTGTCATACCAAGTGGTGCCGCGGCTTTGGACGCTTTGCCGCAGGGATTCGCGCATAAAAGACGCTCCAAAGCGGACACTATCTTCATCCGTCATCTCATAGGTTCCTTCAAAAGACAAATGGCGCCGGGGCCCAAACATATTGGTCCAGCCTTCACTTTCATCCTTACGGACCTTGGTGAGGTCGTAGCTCATGCCAAGGCTCAGTTTTCCCAGCTTATCCGTATTCAAGCCGCCATACAAGGAAGTTTCGCTGGACCCCGTCGTGACGCCGGCATAAGACGATGCCCCCTCGGGCTTTTTCATAAAGATCTGGATTACGCCGCCTACAGCATCACTGCCATAAAGGGCGGAGGCTGCCCCGCGGAGCACTTCAATGCGGTCCACATCATGAAGGTTGATGCGCCGCAATTCGTAGCCATTGATTGTTTCCGGTGCGTCTTCACCGGCTAGCCGCCGCCCATCGACGAGGATCAGTGTTCCCTTATTGCCCATGCCGCGCAGCGACACCTGGTGCGTCACTTGTGACGACTGACCCTGCATGGAAGTCGGCGTCAGGTCAAGATTCGGCACCCGTTTCAGGACATCTTCCACGGTCTGGGCTCCCCATTTGGCAAAGTCTTTCTGCGTCAATACATCAACTGATTGAGGAATCAGCTTGCGGTCGTTTTTGGTCTTCGTCGCCGTAATAACAATCTCCTGAATAGGCTCGTCTGCTGCAGCCGCAGTGCTTCCCGTCAAAAAAAATGAGGTCATTGCCACAAAGGCAAAAAACGCCCTCGGTCCATTCTCCATTTCCCATGATCTGGGATTTTTACCCATATTTTAATCTCCCCTATTTTACTTCGTATTTATCACGTTCCTATCATACGAAATGCTCACCTTCTTTGCAACAAAAATAACAAAAAAAGCCACGACCTTACCTAGTCATGGCTATGATAGAATCCTTTCAGTGATTGCAGATTTTGTCAAAGATGTATGGCAGGGCTTCCTTTGCCTCGGCATAGCGTTCATCCGTTCCGCTTAGGATCACACTGTTTTCACGCGTCTGTTCGGCCTTACCGCTGCCGATGGTAAGGGGGCTGTTTGCCGGTTTAAATTCAAGGTACCCATTGATGATCGTCGACTGCAGCTTTACCTGGATAGCAGCAATGGACTTAAAAGGAATGACCTTGAAATTGTTGTCCCCCACGATCCAAAGGCCGCCCGTCTTATCGATGACAACGGCATGATCATGAACATAGAGATTGGCGCCGCAGCAGTCAATGGCATAGCGTTCCATCCCCAAAAATTCCCGGGCCGGGCTAAGCTGCATCTGTGCCTTTTGCTAAACTGCACATTCTTCTGCCGTAGCCTTGATCGAATCGAAAAAGCCCCATATTCCGACCCTTTTTTCGTGGTGGTCTGATTTCATTATATTGGGGCCCAAAAAGAATGCGATTTCTTTCAGGAACCGCACCGTGAAACAAAAAAGCCTTCCCCGAAAGGAAGGCTAAAGATTCGACATGGTGACCCCGGAGTGATTCGAACACTCGACACACGGCTTAGAAGGCCGTTGCTCTATCCAGCTGAGCTACGGGGCCAAAATAAAATGGAGCGGGTGATGGGAATCGAACCCACGTAACCAGCTTGGAAGGCTGGAATTCTACCATTGAACTACACCCGCAGGTCCAAAGGCGGTCTTTGGCGACATCAGTTATCATACCAAAAGAGGGGGGCTTTGTCAACCGTTTTTCAGAATTTAGCGGGAGAATTTTGCAAAAAAGGTTGTCAGCGTCCGCGGGATGTGTTAAAATTCTTATGTAGTATGCACTATCACACGAAAGGACGATTTTTCCTATGTCTGGACATTCCAAATGGAATAATATCAAACGCAAAAAGGGCGCTTCCGATGCGGCCAAGGCCAAGGTATTCACCAAGGTGGCCCGTGAGATGTCGGTAGCGGTAAAAGAGGGCGGCGCCGATCCCGATACCAACGGTAAGCTGCGCGACTGCATCGCCAAGGCCAAGGCTGCCAATATGCCCAACGAGAATATTGAGCGCTGCATTAAGAAGGCTGCGGGCAGCGAGGATAAGAACAGCTACGAAGAGATGGTATATGAGGGCTACGGCCCCAACGGCGTTGCCGTTATCATTGAATCGCTGACCGATAACCGCAACCGTACCGCCGGTGACCTGCGCCATTACTTTGATAAGTGCGGCGGCAACCTGGGCCAGAACGGCTGCGTTTCCTACCTGTTTACCAAGAAGGGCCAGATCGTCATTGATAACAGCGAGGGCGAGCTGGACGAGGAGAAGGTGATGGAGGACTGCTTTGATGCCGGGGCCGAGGATGTGGATTTCGATGAGGATACCATTGAGGTGTATACCGGGGTGAATGAGCTGCGCGAGGTGCGCGAGGCGCTGGAGAAGAAGGGCTATACCTTCCTTTCCGCCGAGCCGGCCTATATCCCCAGCACCTACACCGCCCTGCCGGAGGACGCCGCCGATAAGATGACCCGTCTGATGGACCTGCTGGATGACTGCGATGATGTGCAGGGCTTCTGGCACAACTGGGAAATGTAATATCCCCGCAAATATTCCAAGAGCGGCGCCCCCAAAGCGCCGCTTTTTTGGCAAAAGGGAGGGCAGACTATGAAGGGAATGCGTTTGGCCGCTGCGGTGCTGTGCGTGGGGCTGGCGTTCTGGTTTGCGGTGCCGCAGCAGCCTTCACAGAAGCAGCTGCCGCCGGACAGCACACCGCTGTCGGAGTACTGGTATGTGGACCTGAACACGGCGGATGCTGCAGCCCTGTGCACCTTGCCGGGGGTCGGGCCCAGCCACGCCCGGGCATTGATCGAGTACCGGCAGCAGCACGGCCCCTTTGCCCGCGTTGCCGACGCTGCGGCTGTGCCAGGCCTGACGGAGGACCTTGTGGCCTCCTGGGAAGGGCAGGCAACGGTAAACACACCTGCACAAACGATGCCGTAAGGCACAAAGGGGAATGAATATGAGCGACGAGACCATTTTTATCAACCGGGAACTGAGCTGGCTGGACTTCAACCGCCGGGTCCTGGCCCTTGGCAAGGACAAAAACGTGCCCCTTGCCGAGCAGGTCAAATTCCTGGCCATCTACGGTTCCAATCTGGACGAATTCTTTATGGTGCGCGTCGGCTCTCTGCAGGAGCGCGCCAACCTGGAACAGAGCAAGAGCAAAAAGGAAAAGCGCGAGAACAAGACCAACATGACCGCAGCCGAACAGCTGGCAGCCATCATGCCCAAGACGGCCCAGCTGCAGGCGGACTGCGACAAATACTATGCCAAAGCGTTGGAAGAGCTGGCCGGGTGCGGCTACCGCAAGGTGGATTTTGACCACCTGAGCAAGGAGGATGAGCGCTTCTGGAAAAAATACTTCCAGACGGAGCTGTTCCCCATTCTCAGTCCGCAGATCGTGGACAGCCGCCACCCGTTCCCGTTCCTGCGCAACAAGGAGATCTACCTGGGTGTCCTTTTGCGGGAGAAGCACCCCAATGCCCAGAGCCTGGGCATCATCCCCATTTCCAGCCAGATGGAGCGGCTGCACTTTGTCAAAAAGGACGGTGAAACGCAGTTTGCACTGGTGGAAGAACTGGTGCTGCACTATGCGTCCAGCATCTTTGGCAAGGAGAGCATCCTGGAAAGCTGCCTGTTCCGGGTCACCCGCAATGCGGACATCGACGTCAAGGAAGGCATGATGGATCACGACATCGACTATCGTGAGATCATGACCGAGCTGCTCAAGCGCCGCCGC
>ERZ780139.75-NODE-75-length-92317-cov-104.350729_pt1 | contig 92317 bp, 121 predicted proteins | sample MGYA00511476_ERZ780139 | MGnify/ENA primary metagenome ERZ780139 (study PRJEB29588, sample SAMEA2158190) | human gut metagenome | biome: human gut; feature: human-associated habitat; material: faeces | place: Denmark | collected 2008/2010 ... | reverse complement strand
ATTACTATATGCCGAGCCTATTCGGACCGGAAGATTTCTAAACGGGACAGCAGTGAAAGCTGACAATTATGAAAAAGGTTTTATTTATTTTCGTTGCCCTCATCAGTATGTTGGCAATGACTTCTTGTAATGACAAGGAAAAATGTGTAGGTAGTTGGGTAAGCGAAAGCTTTTCTGAGGATGGCTTCCGAGGAAATCTCTATTTGGATCTCATGGAGAATGGTAAAGCTACGCTTACCATCAAAGGAGCAGGAAACGCCGAGGAAGAGGGGGTAAACATGAAGATTGGCATGACTGCTAAGGTTAGTGGTAAATGGGATGCTTCTATGGGGGTCTTGGATTTGGACTTTGATCCAAATAAGGTGAAGTGCTCGATAGATAGGATAGACACGGGCGATTCGGATGTAAATGCCTTGATTCAATTGGCTTTGAGCGACCCTGATACTAAAAAAGAGATGTTGGAAGAACTCAAGGGTGAGTTGAATGTAGAGGATTTCAATGGATCTGTTGAAATCGAATTCGATGGTGATGATGTCATGATATTGACCGATGATGACGATGTCATTATGAAATTTCGAAGAATGTAACTTCCCGTAAAAATGTAGATATAATCGTAATGGTGTTAACCTACAGTTGGTAAATAGCAATCCAATAAGCCCCCAACAAGTACCCAATATACACTCAACAAGTATAGGAACTGGTCGGAATATAGAAAGATAGAGAGTATTCTGTTAGAGAAATCATGTCTTTTTTAATGTTGAAGGATTGGCTTTCATGTTCCTGTCCTGGCGACCAATCGTTGCAATAGTGGCAGCAGTATTGTTTGTCAACATCAATGGTACGGAATTGTATGGATGGCAAGCTGGATTGGCGCATGGATTGTTCTCCTTGCCTAATCTGGTGAGGCATCTCTTTGACGGCGATGTCCTTTTCAAGGCTACCAATTGTACAACAGGTTATCATGTTGCCTGGTGGATAGCTACAGTCGGTTCGTGCATCGGTTGGCTCGTTGATGCTTGCTTCTCTTTTATGAAAGCATCGGCATTTGTAGGTAGTGATAAAGAATAAATAAATATAAATACGATGAACAGTATGGCTGATAATCAAAAAGTATATCAGGCGATCAAGACGATTGCTGATGAACTCTGCAAGGAGAACAAGACGTATCTTCGTGCAGATTTGGCTTTTGAACTGAAGAAGTATGGTATAGCTTCCGATTCCTCGGAGGTAAGTAAGCTGGTATTTGATGCCTACAGATATTTCCATGATAATGGCAATATCGCCATTGCTTTTGTTTCCAATAATTCTCGTACAACCCTTGTGGCTGAATACAAGTTGAATGACAGTCTGGAACAGGGCAACAAGGAGGAGGCTTTGAAGATAGCCGAGACGGAACTGGCGTTGTCTTCATCTGCTTTGGAGCAGTTGAAAGAGCAGGTGGAATTGAACCTAAATTTAGTTCTTGCTAAGGGAACGTCGAAGATGGCTGATATTGTCATGGGTACGAATGGCGTGAAAGATGTTAGAAGCAAGGCGTCTACCATGTTTGATAAATATACCAAGATGGTGGAGGCTTATCACTATGCAGAGGATAGCGTTCGTGGAAACATCGAAGATTTTACTTCCTTGCGTAGTGATATCGGGACGGTTTATCGTGACTATGCCTTGAAACTGATCGATATTTATGGCGACTCCATCAAGATGGTTTCTCCTGATCTGTTCGACTTCAAGCGAATAGAGTGGCTGGATGTGGACGAGATGCTTAAGTATGTGGAGTTGGAATATAACAAGCTCACGGAGAAATGTGCAGCTCTGATTGGTGAGATTTCTAAAAGCTTCCGCACTTCTTTGCAGGGTTCTTTGCAGGCTTATAAGTCGTTGTCGAACGGCAACAAGTCATTGGGCTTAGCGATGGCAGGATTGACGATGCTCGAACACTATATGGATGCTGGCGAACGCACCAATCGTTTGAACTCTGATTTATCAGTTTTCCAGATGAGCGTGAAGCATGATGCCACTTGCATCAAGGCTGATATGGGACGATTGTTGGTAATCTGCAAGACGCTCAATGATGTGGTAATCCCGAAGGCGAATGTGTTCTTGCGCTATGGAGAAAAACTGTTGGCTTCTGACTTGAAGGCGACACTTGATGTCTTGTATGCGGATGAGACTATTCGTCCATTGGAGGAGCAACGAAAATGTCTGCTTCAGCAGATGAAGGCGCTGGACATGGAAATGAACGACCATCTTCAGAACATCGATGTCTATACCTCGCTGATTAATGACATCACCGCTACCTTGGAGTCTAAGCAGGGAAGCTATATGGAAGCGAAGGCTAAGAAGCCTTCCAAACCTTTCTTCCTGTTGAATTGGATTACCTTTGGTATGGCCAACAAGAACTACTATCGTGACTTCGCTGAATGGAATGCTGTATGCTTCCCTCTTGTGAGAGAATACGAGAGCTATCAGGTAGATTTGAAGTTGGATAAGGAGGAATTGGAATCGCATCGTGAGGAACAAATCCGTATCAAAAATGAGTATGCCAAACTCTCCAGTGAACTGGATAAGGTTTCTAAGGAGATCAGAAGCAAGATAGTTTGCTCTGACGAATTGAAGTTGAAGATGCTGAAACATCTTCGTGATATGGTTGCCATGTTAAAACTTGGACGTGAAATCATGGAGAGCAAGATTGATGAGAAGTTGGTGCATACAGTAGATATTCCTGATTATCGGGAGGCAGCCAAGCTTCCTGCTGATGTGGAGCAGAACCTTTCTCAGTTTACAGGAATGTTGGCAGACAATCTCCATGCCGACAAGAATATGGCTAAGAATCTGCGTGATGGAGTGGAAGCATATACGAAAGACCATAAGAAGATAGAGGGCAAGACCGCACAACAGAACAAACCTGCTGAGTATAGCGAGGAAGACTTGGCGATGACGACAGAAGCTATGGAGCAATCTTTGCAAAAAGGCATCGTTCTGTTTGATAGTTTCGCTAAGCTCAAAGCGCAGCAGCTCAGTGGTAGCTTGGCTTCGGCTGCTTACGATAAGGAGTTGAAGAAACATGCTGATGAGTTTAAGCGTGAAATGGCTAAGATAGACAACAAGAGTGCTTATCTTCGTGAGGTGTTCAAGCGTATCAATCTGGCTGGTAGTGAGGAGGAACGTAAGCAAGCTATGGAGTTGATGAGCGACTTGAGCGGTTACTCTATGTCGGAACAGGAGTTCAATGAATTTATAAATGGTAAGAAACAAATAGAATTATAAGGCGTATGGAAAGTTCAAGAAGACAGCAAGCCCAGGCTGATTTGGGCATGGATTTCGCTAAGGAAGACCAAAAGCGAGAGGCGGCTCTTGCCAAAGAACAGGCGAGAGCTGATAAAAAAGCAGCAAAGCGTGAGAAGATGATGAACATGCCATCTTATCGTCTGATGGTAGGTACGGCGAAGTATATGGACAAGTGGTTCTTGGATCCTATCCTTGGTTTCATCCTTCCTGCCGGTATTGGTGATGCATTGTCGAGCGTGTTTGCGTTCCCATTTATCTATTACAGTCTTTGCGTGGTTAAGTCGATTCCGCTGACTTTGGCTGTTATCTATAATATCCTGAAGGATGTGCTGATTGGTGCCATACCTTTCTATATAGGTGATGTGCTGGATGTATTCAAGCGTTCGTATGTAGAGAACCTGAGATTGGTTACCGGGTATATCGAGGATGATAAGGAGATTATCAACAAGGTGAACAAGAAGGCATTTTGGACAGCAGTGTTCATCGTCGTGCTTTGCTGGTTGATTTATGTGGTGATTTCGTGGGCTATTCGCTTGGGAACCATGGCTTATGATTGGATAGTTTCATTGTTCTAAAAAAGGATTGCTTATGTTTAGAGGAATGACAAAGTTTACCTGTGATAATTGTGGAAACAAATTCATGGGATGGGACTGTGAGTGGCGGTGTACAGTATATACTGCTCCCGTAAAATGCCCGAAGTGTGGCAGTATGCATACATATCCGTCAGGATATAATATAGCATTTCTTTTTGGGGGATTGTTTGGCTTGAAAAAGACTTTTTATCGAAAGATATGGAAAAGCATCGATGAGAGGAATAAAACTGACAAATAGCCTATGAATAGTAATATTTTCTTTCAACCTTTCGTTGGCAAGGATTATGTCAACGGAGGGATATTCGGCAAGCGAATCATGATATTGGGCGAGAGTCATTATTGTGATGAGGAATGTGTGGATTGTGGAGATTGCCGTCTGCATCGCGAGTGTATGAACTTTACGCAGCAGGTGCTTGGGGATTATCTCAATGAGAACAAGGAACGGCAAAACTGGATGCGGACTTTCCTGAAGTTTGAGCGTTCGTTAGTGGGAGAGGAGACCAATCAAGCGATGAGGCTGAAGATTTGGAACTCGATCATCTTCTTCAACTATCTGCAAGTGGCGATGGGTGGTCCTCGTGAGGCTGGCACAGCCGAACAATATCACCAGGCTGGCAAGGCTTTCTTTGAGATCATCGAAAAGTACCAACCTGAGTACATCATCGTATGGGGCAAGAGGCTTTGGAACAATTTACCTGGCGGTCACTGGCGCCAAGAGCAAGTTTCTGATGTTCACTGGGTGGATTGCAATGACATGGAAGTGGAAGGCACTTGGGTGCCTAATGGCTTCTACATGATGCCTGGTGGCAAGCATGTTAAGGCTCTTGTGGTGAATCATCCTTCCGTAGGCTATTCCTGGGACTATTGGTACAAGGTGATACAAAGATTTTTGAGATAATTTTCTCGCTTGCGCCACGATTTGACACACCTGACCTGTAATTTTGCCGTCGTAAACATTAAAAACAAGGAATTATGGCACAGATTACAATCAATATCCAGACTTTGGACTGGACAATGGGGGAGACCGTAGGCTTGCACTTGATGCTGAAGAAAGGCAGCAAGGCAAGAATCGCTTGGGGCGATGGAAAGGTACAGGTCGTGACAGGTAAACAGAAACCTGCTTCCGAAAAGTTGGCTTGGGTGGAGGCTGGTCATTCCTATCCTGAGAAGGGCATGTACTACACCATTACCATCTGTTCGGAAGAGGAAGATGCCATTATCGGATTTGATGGATGTGGCATGTTCGAGGTGAAAACCTTTGATGTGATTCTCACGGAATGTCCTAACTTACGTATCCTGGGATATTCTGGGTATGGCGAGGAGAAACTCGATGTAAGCAAAAATCCTTTGCTGGAGTTCATCGACTTCCACGAGATAAGAAACGAGAAGTTGGATTTCTCTGCCAATCCGCTCTTGGAGGAGTTGCATATTGATGGAGCCAAGGACTTGGTATCTTTGAATTTGAGCAAGAACGACAAGTTGCGTCGCTTGGACATCTTCATGTGCCACAATCTTCAGCATCTCGCCCTGAGCAATCAGTCGCAACTGAATGAGGTGGATTTCGCTCTCACTCATCTCCGTCCCAAGGACTTGGAGTATTTGGAGAAGACGTTGAAGCGAAACTCTCCTTACAAGGTACGGGGCGGAAGTTTCGGCGATGATAAGATAATAGAAGTTAGTAATGGTGAAATCGTAGGTGAAGATGAAGGAAAATTGGATTCAACTTATCGATACAATTGAGAAAGATCCGTTTGAAACGGAGGCTTTCTTCGCTTTGATGGATTATGTGGGCGAAGCGTCGGATGATGACAAGCGCAGAGTTGTACAAGAAGTAGAGCGTCGCATCAAGATGATTGCCCGTTATGATGCGGACAAGAGTTTCCGCTTCCGTAAGTTCAGTGAACAGGAGCGGGAGGTGCTTGATTCTCTTTGGAGTACTCGGGTAAAGATTCTCAATGTGATGATGTTAAATCCTACAGAGGAAGAAATTGAGCGTTTGGGACATCAGAACGATAAACTTCATGAACTGTCGAAGGATGCCTTTGCGCAAGGTCGCAACCTCTGGAAGTCTTTGTTGCACTCACCGAACTTGATGGCAAACGAGGATTATTATGATGTGGAGGAGCACGTTGATTTCAGTTGGAATGACGAAGATTCCGTGCTCAAGATGGATAATGATGACTATTATGGCTCAGACTTCGAGTATATGCTCCATTTTCATTGCAATTTTAGGGATAGTGGGCGGTATTCGTATGGGGAATCTTTAGTGGCTGATGATGGAACCAACTGGAATTTGGATTATCTCGACAATCAGGCTTTCGACAAGTTTTGCATCTGCCATCTCCTTCACTCGCTCCATAGTCATGAGCATTACTCTTTGCCTGACATCCTCCGTATGGATGATTTTTGGACGGATGTCAGCTTGAGATATGAGCGAGAGGTGTATCAATGGAAAAAAGGAAACGTAATCTTTAAAGAGGAAGTAAATGGAAAAGGAATGGAAAAAACTGATTGATGAAGTTGAGAACAACCGTAGCTATAATGCTAATCCTAACTTCAAATTTGTAGACTTTATAAGAGAAAAGTCTACGATAGAGGATAAGCGTGCCATCGTGCAAGATGTGGAACGTCGTATCAAGAAGGTGGTGAATCGTGAGGATAATAATCCAGGTTGGTCCTTCCGTAACTTCAGTGATACGGAGCGGGATTTGCTGGACGATTTGCTCGGGCTTCGTGAGGTGACGCTCGACGAGATGATGCTTCATCCTACTGCTGCCGAGGTGGAACGATTAAGCAAGTTGAACGACAAACTCTACAAGCTCACCTTGGAGTGTTTTGAGCAGTGCCGTAACCTTTGGCTTACGCTCTACCATTCGCCATACAAGGTGGACGACCGTTTCAGGTACGACTTGGACAGTACGCTTCGATTCGAGTATGCTGACAAAGACTCGGTCTTGCATCTGGAGAATGATGACTATTACGGTTCCGACTTCGACTATATGATTCATCTGACAGATGAGTTGCTCAGTACAGGACATTGCAAGATGGATACCATCGTGAATGGTGCGTCTGCCAACTTTTTCGGCAACGAAGAGGATACGTTGAGAAAGTTGACTGATACGCTCGACGATGGCACGTCGTGGGCGGAAGGCTATCTGCACAACAAGGCGTACGACCATTTGTGTATCTGTTATGCGATGCATGCCTTGCATACTCATGAGCCTTGGTGCCTGCCAGATATTCTTCGTATGGATGACTTCACGGTGAGCGTGGAACTGAAATACGACCGCAATATATCCGAACAGCGAGATATTCGTTATGCTGATGATGGAAATGAAACCGACCCTCATTGGCCTGAGGATGTGCCTTGCTTGGGTAGAACACAAAAAGGCTGAGACCTTGACATAATAAAACAAGAAGTTTAACGTCATATATAAAAAATAGAAGATTATGAAGTTAGCAGAAGCATTGAGCATCAGAGCCGACTTGCAGAAGAAAGTGGCTCAACTGAAAGAACGTATCAAGGAAAGTGCCAAAGTGCAGGAGGGCGATGAACCTTGCGATAACGTAGAGGAACTGTACAAGGAACTGGATGACGTACTCGTCCAGTTGGAAGACTTGATTTATCGCATCAACATCACCAACGTTCAGATAGTTCAGGACGGAGACTCCTTGACTCGATTGATAGCCAAGAGAGACGTCTTGTCGATGCGTGTCAAGGCATTGAAAGAGGTGGTGAACTACGTAGCTGCCAACGATACTCGCTTTGGCAGAAACGAACTGAAATATGTTAGAACCATAGATATAAAGGCTCTTCGTAAGGAGGCTGATACCTATGCCAAGCAGTATCGGGAACTCGACCTGAAAATTCAGAGTTTGAACTGGACTGTAGATTTGGTGGATTTGCAAGACTTGCCCCGATAATGGAGCGAGGATTGAAATTTTCATTGAGTAGATTAAAATTTTCGGAGAAAAGATAGAGGCAGCAAGAAACTGACATCAGGCAATAGGTCTGTGTTAGCATTATTAAAAATTCATGTGTTTCATGCAAAGAGACGAGTTTGTTCACAGTTCATTTCAAGCATCGGGCACAAGTGTATCGCGCATTGGTATATGACAAAAGTCAGAAACGCCAGCATTTAGCATTACCATTTTGTTGGCTATCTTTTCTCCTTTTCTTTTTAGGCATTTCTCGTAAATATTCATTAGATTTTTAGAGATTATGGACAATCGTGTAAAATTCTATAGTTGGCTGATAGGCCTCTTGGATCGTAAGCATCTTACCTTTGAGGAGATTGCTAATGAGTGGCGTGATGCCAACGCTAATCAGGATGAGGATGAGCTGGACAAACGTACCTTTCATCGTTATCGTGAAAATATCCAGTCGCAGTTTGGCATTACTGTGGAATGCGACAAGAGCGACGGCTATCGGTATTATCTGAAGCGTGATCCGATCGCTAATGATGATGTGACGGAATGGATGCTGAGTTCCCTGCGGTTGGCTTCGCTTGGTGATATGCTGAAATTTCATAACAAGGTGATGCTCGATACGCCGCCATACAACACGGAATATCTGGATGATATTCTTGCAGCGATAGATAAGCAATATCTGCTGAAGTTTAAGTATGTTTCGGGGTTCGGAGCAGAGAGCGATATCGTGTTACAACCGGCTTTCGTGAGATACTACAAGCAGAGATGGTACGTTGTGGGAGTGAAGAAACAACGTTCGGCGTCCGAAGGGAAAGCCAATTCAAGTGCTGAGGAAGATGTGAGGAAACTCGTTAGGGTTCTTCCTTTCGACCGCATCAGTTTCCTGAAGCTTATTTGCGAGAAGCATCCGTTGCCGGCAAAGTTGAAGAAGTTCCTGACTCCAGAGAATTATTATGAAGATTGCTTTGGCATCTATCGGATGGAAGATGTGCCCGTGGAGAAAATCCGCATCCGTGCCTTCTATCCGGAATACAACTACATCGAGGAGGTTCCGCTGCACGAGAGTCAGCAGAAAGTAAAGGAGTCGAAAGACGGAATGTATCGGGAATATACCCTCACCGTTCGCCCCAGCCGTGATTTCCTTCAGGAACTGTTATGGCATGGCAGAAACCTCATCGTACTGAAACCTGAGAACTTGAGGCAGGAGATGATTGGTATCTTAAAGGATATGACGAAGAGTTATGAGACGGGCGAATGCCTGAATGGAGAGGAATAAGGGCTTAGTATTTCTCTCCAGGAAAATGGAAAATTCAAGGGGCTAAGTTACATTACTGAACTTTCGCATATCAGGAAGTTTAAGGAGTTAAGGAAGTTAAGGAGTTAAGACGTATGTCTTGCTGCTTAAAAAACTACGCCAAAAAGACTGTTGTCTTAACTCCTCAGCGACCGTAGGGAGCGATAACTCCTTTAACTCCTTTAACTTCTGAGCTTGCGAAACTTGAGTTTAAAATAGAATATTGGCTGTATTTCAAGAGCGATCCCGTAGGACAGACAAAGCGACAGTATGGTCGCATGATTACCGTTGAGAGTGCCACGAAGGTTATGGCAATGGCTATGCAACAGGTTTGCTCTATCGTTTTTATATTCCTTCCGTCAGGAACTTGCGAAGATGCAGGTGCGTGATTCCGTCATTATCATTTTTGGTGAGCAGAGGAGTCATGGAGATAACGTACTTCGGATAGTTGTCTTTGATGGAACGGAGATTGCCAAACTCCCGTTCTCTGGTTGCATCGTCGGCTATGATGTAGGAAGCTTGCACGTAGATGCGTTCGCCGCCTGGTTTGGTACATACAAAGTCAATTTCTCCAGCTTGCAGTTGTCCTACATATACTTGATAGCCCAAGCGTATGAGGTTCTGATAGATGATATTCTCTATCACTTTCTCAATGTCTCCTTCACGTGTTCCCCCGGCAATGGCATTTCTAATGCCGTTGTCTTCAAAATAAAACTTATCGTTGGTTTCAAAGATACGTTTGCCGTGGATGTCATAGCGGTTCACCTTGTGTAGGATATAGGCTTCACAAAGGAAGGATATGTAATTGATGATAGCTGCCGAAGCAATGGATTCTCCTTGAGATTTCATATATTTGGAGATGCTGTTGGCTGAGATGAGTTTACCTGTGTTATCTGCCAGAAAACGCACCAGGTTCTCTAAGAATGGCACGTTTCTAATTTGGTTGCGCATGATGACATCCTTAAGTAAGACGGTATGGTAAATATCCATTTGATATTCACGTGCATCATCCTCTTCCAGTCCTATCTTTGCCAGACCAGGCAGGCCACCATACTGAATGTACAAAGCAAGTGCTTCGTCATTATCTGATAGTTGATGAAATTCCAAAAACTCGTTATAGCTCAGCGATTGGATATGGATTTCCTTATATCTGCCACCGATAAGAGTGCTCAGTTCATTGCTCAGCATGCGAGCATTGCTACCTGTGATGATAATGTCGGTGTTGGGTTCTGTGCGATAACTTCGAATGGATCGTTCAAATTCCTTGATGTCTTGTATCTCATCGATAAGGATATAGTTATGTTTATCAGATAAAAAATGCTCTCCGATATAGTCGTTGAGATCCTGATAGGTCTGAATGCAGTCAAACTCTCTTTTCTCCTTATCTATAAAGATGATATTGTTGCAGTCATCTGCCTTCTTGCGGTCACGAATCATTTTCATCATGCAGCTTTTTCCTACACGACGTTGACCTACTAATACGATGATGATCTCCTTTCCAAGATACTTTTCTATCTTGTCGATATATGATTGACGAATAATAGTTGCCATATTTTTATCACTTATAAATGAAATTTTCTGCAAATATACGAAAAGTTTTACTTATAAGTGATAAAACATATCTATTTTTGGTTTTTATAACTTATAGATGGTGTTATTTCAATGATATTCACTGCTTGTTGTAACCCTTGGCTACGAGTTTATCCTTGGCGCGCTCCACAGCCTGAGCCTGGAACTTCTCTACATCCTTCTTCAAGGCATCGTGCTCGTCGATGTATTTTCTGATATTAGCATTCTTGCACAATAAAATGCAGAATTTTGAGTTATTATGAAAGAAGTTTTTTTTGAATAAATAATGTTGCTTATGAAAAGAATGAATAAAATGCTGTTGGTTGCAGCTTTGGCGGCAACTACACTTTCTGTTCAGGCTGAACAGAAGAAGGGACCGGCTTGGTTGAGTGATGCACTTTTCTATCAGATTTATCCATCTTCCTATATGGATACTGATGGCAACGGTATTGGCGATCTGCCCGGTATCACTTCCAAGTTGGATTACATCAAGTCTCTGGGGGTGAACGCCCTCTGGCTCAATCCAATCTTTGAGTCGGGATGGTTTGATGGTGGCTATGATGTCATCGATTTCTACAAGGTGGATCCTCGATTCGGTACCAATACCGATTTGGTTACATTGGTCAATGAGGCCCATAAGCGTGGCATCAAGGTTTGTCTCGACCTGGTGGCAGGACATTCCAGCACCAAGTGTGCCTGGTTTAAGGAGTCTTCCGAGAAAGATCCTAACCAGCGTTACAGTGATTATTATATCTGGATGAATGATATCCCTGAGAGTGAGAAGAAAGAAATAGAAGCCCGTCATCAGGAAGCAAGTCCGGAGTCTAGTACCCGAGGAAGATATGTGGAGGCTAATGCTCCTCGTGCCAAGTATTATGAGAAGAATTTCTTCGAGTGCCAGCCTGCCTTGAACTATGGTTTTGCTCATCCAGATCCAAATCATCCTTGGGAGCAGAGCGTAGATGCTCCAGGACCACAGGCTGTCCGCAGGGAAATACGTAACATTATGGCTTTCTGGTTTGATAAGGGTGTGGATGGCTTTCGTGTAGATATGGCGTCATCGCTTGTCAAGAACGACCCTGACAAGACGGAGGTTTCCAAGCTCTGGAAGGAGATGCGTGCCTGGAAGGATAAGTATTATCCAGAGACCGTCTTGATTTCTGAGTGGGCTAATCCGCAGCAAGCCATTCCTGCCGGCTTCAACATCGATTTCTACATCCATTTCGGTCTCAAGGGCTATGCCTCTCTGTTCTTCGACCGCAAGACTCCATGGGGCAAGTGGGAGCAGAGTTACCAGAACTGCTATTTCGACAAGCAGGGCAGGGGTTCGCTTAAGGAGTTTAGCGAGAACTATACCAAGGCATACAATGCCACCAAGAATCTCGGCTACATCGCTGTTCCATCTGCCAACCACGATTACCAGCGCCCTAACATCGGTACCCGCAATACGCCAGACCAGTTGAAGGTGGCGATGACCTTCTTCCTCACCATGCCTGGTATTCCGTTTATCTATTATGGTGATGAGATTGGTATGAAGTATCAGATGAATCTCCCTAACAAGGAGGGTAGCAATGAGCGTTCTGGTACCCGCACTCCGATGCAGTGGACCAAGGGCAAGAATGCCGGCTTCTCTACGAGTGCACCTGATAAGCTCTACTTCCCTGTAGATACGGAAAACGGAAAGTTGACCGTTGAGGCTCAGCAGGGTGATCAGAAATCTCTGTTGTCATATACCCGTAAGCTGACCGCTTTGCGTCATTCAGCCAAGGCTCTTGACAATGAGGGTGATTGGAAACTCCTGAACCAGAAGGGGCAGGAATATCCGATGGTATATGAGCGCACTTTGGGTGAGGAGAAGTATGTTGTTGTCGTGAATCCTGGTGCCAAGGCAGCTTCTCTCAATATCAGCTCCGTAGGTGGTAAGGCAGTTTCTGTTCTTTCCACAGGAAAGGTTGTGTATAAATCAGGAAAAAAGACTGATGTGATTAAAGCTTCTGGCATAAGTGCCGCTATATTCAAGGTGGAAAGATAGAGCTTTTATAAAAACAGAAATGCGTCCGTATTGTGCGGGCGCATTTTTGTTTTACGGTCACGAATCATCTTCATCATGCAGCTTTTACTACACGTCGTTAACCTATTAATACGATGATGGTCTCCTTGCCAAGATACCTTTCTATCAATCTTCCTTCAGATACCAGTCCTTGATGTATCCCGAATAATGTTTGGCAAACTCCTCGGCTTGTCCGGGAGCACAGGCCTTTACCTTCTTGGCAGGAATACCCGCCCAAATCTCATGTGCAGGCAGGGCGAACGCATTTTGATGCGTCCGCCCTGCATATCTATACCTTATTATATATTTTACAGTATGGCTGCAACTTTGCGAATCTGCTTAAGTTTTTCTACCAAAGCATTATCTTTTCGAGCAGTATGCATATTGTATTTCATCTGCAATTTTAGGAGAGAATCTGCAGGAATATCTAGTGCAGCCTCAAACATCAGAGCAGAAGTTGTGGTAACGGGACGTTTGCCATTCAGTATCTCGTTGAGTACGGAATATCCCATACCAATACTTTCCGCAAATTTTCTTTGCGAAATGCCACGTTCTTCTAATTCTTCTTTCAAAACCTCACCAGGGTGAGTTGGGTAAAAACCAAAACCTAAGTTTGACATAATGCTGTTTTTTATTTATAATGGTTTGATAATTCTAATATATTACATATCGTGATTTGTTTTTCGTTGCCAACAACTTCTGAATGAAACTCTATTCTATATTGGTCATTGACTCTAACAGATTCACGATCTTTCTTATCACCCACAAGAACTTCGTAATGTAAAGCTTTGTAGCGATAAAAATCAGCTGTACTGTTCAAGGATGCCATAAGGTCAATAACTCGAACGTACTTCTTTATGATTTGAGGTTGGAAGCGATACTTTTTGTTATGCGCTTTACCCTCATAATATAATTCTCGGAGATAATCCTCTTCAAATATTATTTCCATAATTATATATGTTTTGTTGATTGCAAAGATAATACTTTATAATTAGTGTTCGCTATTTTTGCGAATATTTTATGGATTTTTATCTTTTATGCATTGATTTAAGCCGCTCTGTGATAAAGAGATTAATTGTTTTGGTAATTTTTCGATAATTGGTGAATGGTGAATTGAATCGTGAGTATGGTATGGTATGGAATGCAGAAGATATGAAGGTTCATCAGCAAAAGATACTTGATATTATCATAAAAAGATAATAAACGGATAAACAGAAAAAGGGTTGCAATCCTCGAAAAGATGGATTGCAACCCTTTATACCTTATTATATATAAGAGTTAAGATAACTCTATCATATATTCAAATGTGGAAGCTTATTACAGCTGAGCCAATTCTACAACCTTGTCAATTGCAGCGCTCAAGCCGTCCTTGTTCTTACCGCCAGCCTGAGCATAGTGAGGCTGACCGCCACCGCCGCCCTGAATCAACTTGGCAGCTTCGCGAATCATCTTACCGGCGTTCAAACCGTGATCCTTCACCATGTCGTCGCTGAACATCACACTGAGCATTGGCTTGTCGTTATATACAGAACCTACCACACAGATCATGTTCTCTGGCAAAGCCTCGCGAACCTTGAATACCAAATCCTTGGCAGCTGCTGGCTCCATAGGCAATACGGCTGTGACAACCTTCACACCGTTCACCTCCTTGGCATTCTCTACGAGCTTATCCTTGGCACGCTCCACAGCCTGAGCCTGGAACTTCTCAACGTCCTTCTTCAGGGCATCGTGCTCGTCGATGTACTTTCTGATGACACCCTCGAGATCCTTGGCATTGTTGAACAAGCCCTTCAGAGCCACGATGGTATCCTGCAAACCGTAGATGGCCTCCTCACAAGCCTTGCCAGTCAAAGCCTCGATACGGCGGATGCCGGCTGCTACGCTGCTCTCAGAGATAATCTTGAAGAAACCAATCTTGCCGGTGCTCTTGGCATGAATACCACCACAGAACTCGGCAGAAGGACCGAAGCGAACCACACGAACCTTGTCGCCATACTTCTCGCCGAAGAGGGCGATGGCACCGAGCTGCTTAGCCTCCTCGATAGGAGTGTCGCGGTGCTCGTCCAGAGGATAGTCGGCACGTATCATCTCGTTCACCTTGCGCTCTACCTGGCGAAGCTCCTCATCAGTCACCTTCTGGAAGTGAGAGAAGTCGAAACGCAAGGTGTCCTTGTCTACATAAGAACCCTTCTGCTCTACGTGGTCGCCCAGTACCTGCTTCAGACAGTAGTCGAGCAGGTGGGTGGCAGTATGGTTGGCAGCACTGCCCTCACGGCTGTCGATATCGACACAAGCCATGAAGTCAGCATTTACATCCTTTGGCAACTCCTTTACGATGTGGATGCTCTGGTTGTTCTCGCGCTTGGTGTCGATAATCTCGATGGTCTCGTCCTCGTTGACGAGTACACCTTTGTCACCAACCTGTCCACCCATCTCACCATAGAATGGAGTGTTGTCGAGTACCAACTCGTAGAAGCTGTTCTTCTTCTGTGTCACCTTGCGGTAGCGCAGGATGTGGCACTCATATTCTGTATAGTCGTAACCCACGAAGTTCTGGTCGCCTTCCTTCAGTACTTCCCAGTCGCCGTTCTCCACGGCGGCGGCATTGCGGGCACGCTCCTTCTGCTTCTTCATCTCCTCGTCGAAACCGGCTGCGTCTACGGTGTAACCATTCTCACGGCAGATAAGCTCTGTCAGGTCGAGAGGGAAACCGTAGGTATCGAAGAGACGGAAAGCGCTCATGCCGTCGAGCTGAGTCTCGCCATGAGCCTTGAGCTCGTCCATATCGCCATTGAGGAGGTTGATACCCTTCTCCAGGGTGCGGAGGAATGAATCCTCTTCTTCTTTCATCACGCGGGTGATGAGCTCCTGCTGAGCTGGCAACTCTGGGAAGGCAGCACCCATCTGCTCTACCAATACATTGACGAGCTTGTACATGAATGCCTGCTTCTGGCCGAGGAAGGTGTAAGCGTAACGTACGGCACGGCGCAAGATGCGGCGGATGACGTAACCAGCCTTGGCGTTGCTTGGCAACTGACCGTCGGCGATAGAGAAGGCTACGGCACGCAGGTGGTCGGCGCAGACACGCATGGCGATGTCGATCTTCTCCTGCTCATCCTTACCCTCGCCATTCTCACCGGTAGGAGTAGTGAAACCATACTTCTTGCCAGAGATAGCCTCGATTTCCTTGATGATTGGCTGGAAGATATCTGTATCATAGTTAGAGTGCTTGTCCTGCAGCATGCGAACCAGGCGCTCGAAGCCCATACCGGTATCGATGACGTGCATAGGGAGAGGTTCGAGAGAACCGTCAGCCTTGCGGTTGTACTGCATGAACACGATGTTCCAGATCTCGATCACCTGTGGGTTGTCCTTGTTTACCAACTCACGGCCTGGCACCTGAGCCTTCTCCTCAGGAGTACGAGAGTCAACATGGATCTCTGAGCAAGGACCGCAAGGACCCGTATCGCCCATCTCCCAGAAGTTGTCGTGCTTGTTGCCGTTGATGATGTGGTCGGCAGGTACGTGCTTGGCCCAGTAACCTGCAGCCTCGTTGTCGCGCTCCAGACCTTCCTCTTTGCAGCCCTCGAATACGGTAACGTAGAGGTCCTCTGGGTTGAGCTTCAGTATTTCAGTGAGGTATTCCCATGCCATATCGATGGCACCCTCCTTGAAGTAGTCGCCGAAGCTCCAGTTACCGAGCATCTCGAACATGGTGTGGTGATAAGTATCATGACCTACCTCTTCGAGGTCGTTGTGCTTACCGCTAACACGGAGACATTTCTGAGTATCAACACGACGTACATCCTTACCTGGGTCCTTTGTACCGAGGATGATGTCTTTCCACTGGTTCATACCAGCATTTGTAAACATCAGCGTAGGGTCATCCTTGATAACCATAGGTGCTGATGGAACAATTTTGTGGCCTTTGCCTTCGAAGAATTTCTTGAAGGATTCGCGCACTTCATTAGCTGTCATCATATCTATTTTGTATTAATCTTTATTTTTTTCCGAAATTCTTTGCAAAGATAAGAAGAATTGCTTAAATTTGCAAATCAATTAATCATTGTTTGATAAAAAGTTGCAAATTATGGCTCTGAAAACAGATAAAAACGTCAAATTGTACTACTCCATTAAGGAAGTGGCCGAGGAAGTGGGTGTCAACGAGTCTACGCTGAGGTACTGGGAGAAAGAGTTTCCTTTCCTCAAACCCAAGGTCACATCCAACAAGGTTCGTCAGTATACCGAGAAGGACATAGAGCAGATAAAGGTCATCTATTCGCTCATCAAGGTGAAGGGCCTCAAGATTGCTGCTGCCCGCAAGTATCTGTCACAGAACAGGACTGGCGCTGAGAAATCTTCAGATGTTCTGGAGACGCTCATCAGTGTGCGCGATGAGCTGAAAGAGCTGAAAAAACATCTCGATGCCTTGGTGTAGGACTTTTACTTCTGAACCTGGCTAAAATTCAACAAATAAAAATATGGTAATAGATTTTGAAAAAATTGCTGAGGCTCATCTCGAGGGCTTCAAGGGAGGAAAAGGAAAGTTGGACACTCGAAACTTCGTGGACGACAAGGTGAAGATCATGTATTCTACACTTCGTCCGGGAGCTACCACAGGACTGCATACCCACGAGGGCAACTGTGAGGTGGTGTTTGTGATAAGCGGAACGGCTACATTCCACTATGATGACAGTGTGGAGGAGGTACGTGCCGGACAGGTACACTACTGCCCCATGAACCATGCCCACTATATGGAGAACCTCACCGACCACGACTTGGTGTATCTTGCCATTGTGCCAGAACATCATTAATCGACCCCCAAAAATGGCAAAAAGAGAATACGTAGAAGCCAACAAGCGTTGGTTAGAAGAGAAGGCTCGCGAGGAAGGCGTACAGGCCTTGCCCCGTGGCATCTATTATAAAGTGCTGAAAGCAGGCAATCCTGATGGTGCCAAACCAGGCCGAAGAAGCATCGTTACGGCACACTATACAGGATGGACCATCAACGGCAAGAAGTTTGATTCCAGCCGTGGTGGAGCTCCCATAGCATTTCGCCTGTGCGAACTGATAGAAGGATGGATTGTCGCCATGCAACAGATGACGGTAGGCGCCAAGTGGGAAATCTACATACCTGCAGAGATGGGGTATGGCAAGTTCTCACAGCCAGGCATCCCCGGTGGCTCTACCCTTATTTTCGAGATAGAGCTGTTGGGTGTAGCCTGACGTTTGTCTTTTCTTACTTCTTGGTCAGCACATAGTGCTTGGCCATGGCGCCTTCTGGCTCGTTACCGATAGAGTCGGTCATGATGAGACTATGAGCATCTCTTACCTTATAGTAAGAAGTTTCTCCACTCGAAGGACGGGTGATTTCTATCACACCGTTCGACAGGAGTTTGTAGATTCCGCTTGCCTCGTCGTGTCCGTCTTTACGGTCAATGTAGTCGGCAGAATACTGGTAGGTGCTGTCTGCATTGAGGGTCAGCACGGTCTTGATGCCAGGACAGTCGGCAGCAGGAAGTGTTCCCTCGTAAGTACCTGCAATAGAGTCGAGTACAAAGTCGTTTGAATCAAGCGAATCTTTTTCTGCATAGCTGAGGCTGTCTTGATCGGTCTCAGGAGCGTTGGTCTTCTTGCTGTTGCAAGATCCAACAGATAGAGCAGCGATAACGGCTGCTGTCAATACCAATTTCTTTTTCATACTTTACTGCTTTTTAATTTAACTTCTCTAACTTCCCCATTTGCAATAGTTGAGTTAGTATAATCACGCAGCAAATATACATGATTATTTCTAAATTGGTATCTATTCTATAATTGCATTGGTTATCAGTTATTTATGAAATATAATATTTTTGCCTTGCACGAAATTTGCTCGTTTTAAGTTTTTTAACGTCACTTAATGGTGATACAACAACGAACACGATACCATCCTCTAATATCTGATGTATCGACAATAAAGTCCGCAAAGTTTGGATTTACCGAGCGGCAAATTACTTTTGACTCATCATCCTTGTATTGATACACATTCTTAATTATAGCACCATTCACTGTATCGAGAACGTAAGTACTTCCCCATTCGATGAAAGCCTTTTCGTTTATTTTCTGCACCATCACCTTGCTACCACTTGGAAATTCGGGTGACATACTATCTCCAGTAACAGAGATGGCGAGGTCTATATTTTCAACTGGTGACATAATCATCTCACATTCGTGGTTTGAAATCTGATACTCAAAATTATTGGGAGTTCCACCTTGAGCTGCGACAGGCAAAAGCGGTACAAGGTATGCCGTAGAATCCTTAGCAAAGGTAGGCAATACACCTCCTTTTATCATTTCTCCATTACCAGTTGCAAGCCAGTCTACATTAATTTCAGGGTATACTTCCTCTATCTTTCTCGCAACCTTGCGTGAAAGAAACTTTGTATTATAGAAATGACTAATACTTAATCCAAGAGACTCTTGGAACTGTACCATCGACATTCTTTTTGACTTGGCGATTTCTTTCGCTCTTTCTGTAAATGTACTCATAATATTTAAAATAATATAAATAATAATAGTTTACTAATAGAAAATTTTGTTATACGAATAATTATTATTAATTTTGCGGTGTAATTAATAATACTACTCTAATTATGGAGCAAAGTTAGTAATAATATATTAATTTATATATAATTATATAGTTAAAAATGGTTATAACATCACAAAAAGACAAAGAACGCATGGTTTGTCTGTCAATTGACAAATACATGGAGCAAGGTCTCAAGAAGTCTGAGGCTGTGCGGCGTACAATGAGTGACTTCAACTACGCAACAGAAGCTGCTATCTACAACATCTATAAGCGTAATAAAACGAAAGGAGGAAATCATAATGACTAACGATATCCCTGACGTTAAGCCAAAAGGTCGATATTCTATTAAGGAAACGGCAGAAAAATTAGGGATAAGTGTAACAACCGTATATCGCTATATTAAAAGCGGATTCCTTAAGAATAGTATCAGACAGAATGGGCGAATTATTATTGCTGGGTCTGAAATAACCCGATTTTGGGGTGGCGAGTATATATAATATATAATAAGGTGTAAATATGGAAAAGGAGATACAAGAAGCAATCACATTATTAGAATCCCAAGGTTACGAGATTACTCCACCGCAATCTATCTCAGTCATAAATGAAGAGTTTGAAAAATGGTGGAAGATGTATGGTAAGTGTGTTGGTAAGCAAAAGTGCCTTAAAAAATGGATGCACATGACTAAGAAAGATAGAGCTGCTTGCATAGCAGCTACACCTAAATATGTTGCATCTATTACACAGAAAGTTTTCCAAAAGCATCCTCTTACCTACCTTAATTCCCGTGCTTGGGAGGATGAAATATATTCTGAGTATGACGAAGTACAGCAACAACAGCAGCGAACAGAGCTTAATTTCGCAAGAACAGCAGCAGAAGTCTTTAACGCAGATTAATTTCGAAGAATGGATAGAAACCAATTATCCTTTAATCAGTAAGCGAAAAGAGCCAGTTTCTTCGTTAACTTCTGCCTTTAAAGATACCAATACATTTGCATCTTTAGATAATGATTACGAAGAGGGGTTCGCTCTTAAATGGATAAAAGCTCAATTATTAGATACCTTTAGACTTCTCGGTGCTGGAGGTTCTATTAATAGTCTTCAAGTTGTCTTTATGGCAAGGCGAATAAGATATATCTACTACTATCTATCACCCACCGAATTCACCTACTTTTTGGAATCATTGATAGGTGGATGCTATGGAAAGATATATGTAGGTAATACTATCAACCCTCAGAATCTTATGGAGGCGTTGCTAAAGTTTGATACAGAAAGGGCAAAGATATTATCTCAGATGGAATCTGATGCCAATAAAGAGCGAAAGAAGAATGTAAAGGCTAATATTGATACTGTTAATGCTATCTGTCATAAGATACATAAGGAATTGGCTATTAAGCTTATGGGTTCTAAAGCTTGCAATGAATACAAACCGTTTAACGTTAATAAAAACAACAATGAAAATTGAAATCAAATCAATGACTTTACAGAACTTTAAGAAGGTTCGGAGTCAAGAAATTAACTTTGGCCATAATATGGTTATTAGTGGCGCAAATAAGGTAGGCAAGACAACTATCTACGATGCTTACCTTTGGGCTATCTTCGGTATTATTAGCAAGAAGAATGCTACTGTGCAACCTCTTGATATTAATAATAACGTTATTCATCATCTTGAAACCTCTGTTACTGTGATACTTAACTACAATGATGAGCGAGAGGTTAAGGTTCAGCGTATTCTTTCGGAGAATTGGAAGGGTAAAGGAACAGCAGACGAAAAGCTACAAAGCACTACGCAGGAGCGACTTATTAACGACGTTCCTTTGTCTCAGAGGGATTTTAATGCAAAACTCGAAGAGCTTTGTCCGCTCAACAGATGGCTCGTCCTGTCTAATATCAATATCTTTATGACTTACAAAATTGACGACCGCCGCAAAATGCTTATGTCGTTGGCAGGCAAAATCAATGAGGAAGAATTGATGAAGCCTTATCCTATGGTATATAAGGGCGTAATCGAAGAAAAGAAAGAGCTCTCCGACATGCTTATACAACAGAAGGCAACTAAGAAGAAAGCGGAAGAGGAGTTGGATAAGATACCAGCAAAAGTCGAAGCACAGGAAGCCCTTAGAGTTGATGCCGATTTTACTTCTCTTAAATCACAGAAGACAAAGATGGATGCTGATATAGCAGCAATAGATGCGGCATTGGAGGGAACGACTGAGAAAGACCCTGCTATGGAAAGTTACCTCAATAAGTTGCAAGCGCATAACGTAAAGGTTGCGAATGCACAGAAAATATGGCAAGATGCTAAGATTAAGGCGATTGATGAGCTTACGAAGAAGATTTCTATGGCTTCAGCAAAACTTAATGACGCAAAATCTGCATATACTACCAATATGGAGGTTAACAAGAAGAATAAGATTTCATTGGCAGAGGTCACTATTAATTTCAATGAAAAGATTAAAGAATGGAATGATGCTAACGAAAAGGAATTTAACTATCAGCAAACAGATGTTTGTCCAGTTTGTGGTCGTCCTTATACGGACGAAATGAAGGCAAAGGAGTATGATAACGCCGTTGCCGAGTTTAATAAGAATAAATCAGACAAGCTCGCGAAATTACAGAATGAGGCTGCTCAGATTAAGCAACAGATGACTGTCCTCAAAGGTAATATCAATACCTATGAGCAGATTACAAAGACACAAGATGAGGATAAGGTAAAGAATGCCCAATCTGAGTATCAGAAGCTAATTGACGAGCGAACAGAGAAGCAGAACCAAACTTGGGAAGCTGCTGCGGAAAAGGTGGTCTTTGATAAAGACCTCGCCGATATTGAGGCAAGTAAGCCTGTTGCGAAGGTTGATGCTACAATCGAAGAGAATAAGGAGAAAAAGAAGACACTTACTTCTCTTCGTGACGAGTTAGTTAACAAAATCGCAGGCGAGGAGACTAATAAGCGTATTGATATTGAGAAAGAAAAGCTCAATAATCGCTCTGTTGAGTTATCTCAGATTATCGCTGATTGCGATGAAGTTATTAGACAAATCAAAGCTTACAAAAAAGCAAAGATTAATCTTGTTGAAAAGAAGGTTAATTCTTACTTCTCCCTCGTCCGTTGGAAGTTTTATGAGCAGAATAAAACCAATGACGATGAGAAGGAAATCTGCACCGCTATTGACAAGGACGGTATCGATTATGATAACACAAATGATGGAACTGTCATTGATATGGGCGTTGATATTATCAGTGGTATATCTAAGGCTTCTGGTATCTTTGTACCTCTTTTCGTTGACCGCAAGGAATCAGCAGAGCATATCGTTCCCGTTGAACAACAGATTATCTACTTGCAATGTATCTACGGGCAGCCTTTAAAGATTAAATCAATTTAATAACTTTTTAAAATATAAGAATTATGGCAGAAAATAGTATCGTGGTATCACAACCACAATTTGGCGGACTTAATATGTTTGCTAATCAAGACAGTTTTAATACAGGTTACAGAATGGCACAGGTCTTATCAGCGTCAACTATTGTGCCTAAGGCGTTCCAAAACAATATTGGTAATACAATGATTGCTATTGATATTGCTCAGAGGTTGCATACGAATCCGCTTATGATAATGCAAAATGTATATATCGTTTACGGAATGCCTTCCTTCTCTGCGAAATTCCTTATTGCGTGTATTAATGCAAGCGGTCTTTTTGCTACACCGCTCAGATATGAGTTTGTTGGTAAGAAAGGTAAGGACGATTGGGGATGCGCTGCTTATGCTATAGACAAGGAAGGTGAACTTCTCAAAGGCTCTACTATAACAATTGGTATTGCCAAAAAAGAAGGGTGGTATCTGAAAGACGGAAGTAAATGGCAGGTAGAGCCTGAACAGATGCTCCGTTATCGTGCCGCTACTCGTTTTCAAACGGCGTATTGCCCTGAAATTACTTGCGGTCTCGCTGTTAAGGAAGATATAGAAGATGCTCATTATACAGAGATTACCAACACTAATACTGAGCAGCTTTCAGCTGATGAGAAGCTTTCACAAGCTCAGCAGCAAGAGGAACAGCAAGCTAACTCTCAGTCACTCGACATGAATAATGGGGAGAAAAAGGAAGAAAACAAAGCTGCCGATAATCAGCCAAGCGATACGCAAAAAGCCGCTCAGACCGCAGAAAATGCGGCTCAAACCAAGCGTAAGGCTCAGCCGATGGGTAAGCAAGAAATGCCTGATATGTTTAAGCAGCAGTAGAACGACAGATAGGAGAGGGAGAAATCTCTCTCCTATATATATAAAAGGTATAGAATATGCAATTAGTTACATTAGGTAGTGGAAGCTCTGGTAATGGGTATATCCTACAGAATGATGATGAAGCACTTATCATAGAATGCGGAATGCCATTAAAAGATGCCGCAGAAGCACTTGGAGGAAATCTCAAAAAGGTTGCTGGTTGCCTGATTACTCATAGCCACGGCGACCACGCAGGGTTTATTCGTCAATATGCACGACCTTTCAATATCTTTGCAACCAAAGGTACTTTGGAAGAGAAAAAGATAAAGGATGATGATTTTCATTACAATGTCATACCGATGCTGAAAGAGTTTTGTATTGGTAACTTCGTTATAAAGGCTTTCGATACAGTTCACGACACAAAAGAGCCTTGTGGCTTTATCATTTATCATCCCGATATGGGAGATATGCTTTTCTTAACAGATAGCCATCATATCAAATATAAGCTATCTTTTCCGCTCGATTATATTCTTATCGAATGTAATCATACCGATTCATTGGTTGAAAAGAGTATAAAAGAGGGTATTATTCCTAAAAAGGTTGGTATCAGAGCAAAGGCTACTCACATGAGTTTGGAAAGATGCCTGAACTGCCTGAAAGAGAATAAGCTACAAAGAACGAAAGCGATTGTACTTATTCATATGAGTGCAAATAATGGCGATGCAGAATTATTCTCTTCTGAGGTAGCGAAAGCAACTGGTAAGGCGGTTTACGTTGCGAAGAAAGGATTCTCGTTGGAGTTGATTAAATGAAAACTCTTGAAGAAATGTCGTATATACACATGGTAGAGCAGCTACGAGAGGAGGTTAGAAAGCTCACAGATAAAAATAAGTTGTTGCGTGAATCAATAAAACGTTATTTGCATGAAAAAAGAAAATGAAGAGCCTTGTTGCGGTAATTGTATCTCATTTACAAATGAAGGTATTTATGGTGATGGCTTTTGCTGCGATAAAGAAGAATGTACAGATTGTTGGAAATGGTGTGATAAACATAAATACAAATAATTATGAAAATTAAAGCAAAACAGATTAATAAGTGGGTTAAAAAAGCCTACGATAATGCTATCAAACATGGATGGCATGAAGAAGAAAAGTCTAATGCGCATTGGTTAATGATGGTTTGCACAGAAGTAGCAGAAGCCATACAAGCTGACCGCAAAGGAAACTATATGGACGAACTTGACAAAGAAGGTCTTAAAACTGTACTTGTCAACGACAATTGTGGCAGTTTGTTCAACAAATACTACTCAGATACCATAGAGGGAAAAGTAGAAAGCGAGTTGGCAGACATTTGTATTCGTGTCTTTGATTTAATGGGTGTTTGTAATATTTTGGCAAAGAATGGTTTTTCCACATCTAACTCTGAGGTTAAGTATGCTAAACAGCATAGCTTTACTGAGAATGCTTTTATTGTTACAAGAACTATTGTTTCGTGCACCCTCAACCCATCTATAAGAGTAAAGGCTGAAATGTTCTATGTCTTATATGAAAGTATTCTTTCCTTCGTATTTGAATGGGCAGAAGCACTTGGAATCAACCTTGTACAGCATATTAATCTAAAGATGCGCTATAATGAGACCCGTGAGTATCATCACGGAGGAAAGAAATACTAAAAGAAATAAGGCGGCTGCTCTTCACGAGTAACCGCCTTTGTTATCCTAACAATCTTTTACTTAAACATAACCTATTGAAAACTAAGAACTATCAAAAAACTTATATTTTTTTCTTCTTTTTATATATTGCCAAGATATCATACCTACCACGAAGAGAGGCACGACTACCGCCGTAACCTTACCTAATCGTAAGAGTGCTGCATCTGTTTTATTCATTGACTTCTCTATATACACGGGATATGGCACAGAATCTTGTTTAGCCTTATTCAATGAATCGATTTTGAGTCGATATTTGCTTAGACTATCCTTATATGATTTATAGTAAGAAACACTATCTCTGAGCTCCTGTACAAAGCTCTCGGAGTAATTATGACTTTCGTAATGATATTTATCTTTTCTTATTATATTTCCTTCTTTATCAACCGTTACAGAAGTGCTATCTCTGATATGGTTTGTTTCTGACTTGCTCGTTTCTTTCAGCTCACTCTGCTTACTTTGATAGAGTTCGAGCGTTGTTAAAAGTCGAGCATTGAATATAGAATCCCAATGCGACTGCTTATCGCTGATATAAGTCTGTCGGGTAACCACCTTCGGGGTAGCCGTACATCCGATAACTATCTGCGTCATAAGAAACAGAAGCATTGAAATTGATAAACAATAAAACAAATCTTTAACCCTTTTCATAAGCTATGTTGTTATATTAAAGGCTTTCAAAGCTCTCTTCCAATATTTGGTTCTGCTTGCCAAGCCGTTTGTTCCACCATTAATTTTCTTTGTTACAGCAAGAATATTATTCTTATCCGCTACAGCATTCAATCCTCTTATCAGCCAATACCACATACCGCTTTTTACTGCTCCTTTCGGTTGTTCCAAGAGCTTTGGCTCTGCTACAACATCACCTTTGCAGTACTTTGAGTTCGTGTAAGCTTGATAATTCGCCCTTCCTGTTAAATGCAAGAAGCCACGACCTTTATATCTGTAGCCATCTCCCTTTTGAGTATTACCCAACATCTTTGCGAGTTTACCGACCTCATACTTATGGCAATAGTCAGCATTACCGATTTCTCGTATATGTACCAACTCTGCGGTTTCGTGAGCCACTTGCGCAAGGAAATTTGCCATACGAATTGGAGTGTTTATATTAAAGGCATCTGCGTAGTCGTTGATATAAGGAAGATATGTATCAATCCTTTCTCCAGCTTTCGGCATGATGGCTTCCATTTGCTCTTTTGTTACTTTCATTTTTTACCCTCCGTTGCTTTAAATCCTTCTTCTAAGGCATCGCCAACACCTTCGCTTTTAGATTTTGCAAGGGCTACGACAAATGCTTTAATGAATCCTTTTATAGTCTTCTTCTCTACTGATACGCCACGCACAAATAAGAAATGCCCTACTATGCTTGGGATTTCTATTCTTGCCGCAATAAATGCAGTAACAACCCATCCACCCCATATGTAATTAATGTCAAGCTGCGGCAATAGAGCTTTACCAAGAGATACACCTAACATTATGTAGATAAGATAGTCTACGAATTTATTTGCAGTTCTACGCCTTGCCCGTGATACTCTGAACTCATATCTATCCGCAAGCAGAAGATTTTTATCTTCTAAAGCATTCTTATGGCGAAGGCTACTCTCTTCGCAGCCAAAACGATAGTCAGCGATTATGAGTAGAACGATAGCAATTAGCATCCATCGGGTATCGAGTAACATGCAACTCAACTCATCCCCGAATAGCACCATCCCTGCTGCTCTTGTACCTGTATTTCCTATCTGTGCTACCATATTTTGTTTTTTGTTGCAAAGATAGTTTTTTAAGTTTACATTTCGATAAAATACTGATATTCGATATAAACAAATAAAGAGGAACTTATAAAAGTCCCTCTTTACGAATGATTCAAACTGTATATCTACTTCAAAAAGTATTCTCTAATATCGTATACCCCATCCTTATCTTTTAGTAGGTCAATGGCTAATCTGTAGGCATATTCTACAAGTTCCTCTTCGCTTATATCAGAAAGAGATTTCTCTCCCTTTATTGCAACTATGGTTTCCCCGTGGTCGCTTATTACCTGATTCATTGCTATATACAGCGCATAATCATTGTAATACGGCTTATCCTCCATACAGAAGCCTAACTTCTCCATTTCATCCAACCATTCTTGCATATTCCATGTAGCTTCGGGATTCATCTTACCGATAATATCCAACGCCTCATTCTTGGTAAGATAGTTCTTCCACTTGATAGCGCAAAGCTTATCAAGATACTCTTGCGCCAACTCTGGGTGCTTTGCTGCCATATCTTTCATCATGCAGCGCATCGTGTTACCGAATATGTGCATATACTTCACGTTAGTTGATGATGCCATTATCCCGTAAAGTTCATCAAACTTACTCATAATCTCTTTTGCTTCCATATTGTCTTGTATTTATATATGTGATTATTCTGCTGTTATCAGACTTCTCAACTCTTCAAAATCATCCTTTGTAAAGCTGATACTCTTCTTGCTGCCAAAGAAGATAGTCGTTATGATGTTGTCGGGCAAATCAATAACCAAAGCACCGCTATCAATGCGGCCTTTAATAATTCCGAAATCAAACTCATAATTGCTTATATTTTCCAACATCTGCATAAGGTCTGAGAATATGGTATCAGCATCTATGTTGCCGTCTTCATCGTCCACCTTTACAGTGTATTCCTTGCCGAAAGGAACGTACACTACCACCTGTCCGTTGCTGTCTGTGTTTACCACGCTGTCCTTTCCGTCATAGGTAATCGTCACAGGCATACCTTCCCAAGCCGCACACTCATTATCGTTGCCACATTTCTGCACATTCACGATAACCTTTTCAGATTTGTCCTCATCGTAAGGCAGATATTCAACATTGATATTGCGGCTACCCAGCACGGCAGTATATCCTTGAGGAGCGATAGGTTGAGCATTGCCGTATTCGGGGAACACTACCTGATAGTAGTTGCCTCGGTCGATGGTAAATGTGGCCTTGCCCTCTGCGTTGGTAGTATACGTCTGAGGAGTCTTGCCGTTATTGAGGAATACATTAACCTTAATGCCATCCACACTGATAGACTCTACAGAAGAGGCAATTGTGACAGTCACCTCCTCATCGGTATTGATAACATCTACTGACTTCGTTTCTCCGTGCCTGTTTGTCACAGAGATGGTAGAGCCTTGCATGGTTACATTACAGGTCTCTGCTCCTGTCGTTGCAGTCTCTGCTTTTTTTAATACCTCCTGTGCCTTGGTAGCAGCCTCGATAGCTGGCTTCTGCAACTCCTTGATTTCTGCTTCTGTAAAGTCATCGTAAGTGAATGGGTCGCCCTTTTGTCCTTGAGGACCTTGTTCTCCCTGCGCTCCAGTATCACCCTTCATACCTTGCTCACCACGCTCTCCCTTGTCACCTTTGAGTTGCATGAGGTCAAATTCCTTTTTCTCACCACTCGGACGAGTAATATTCAAGTTTGTGCCGTCAATATCAATATCTACATTTTGAACTTTTTTCAGAGCTCCGTTTACCTGACTTACGGCATCGTTGGCTTTTTTTACAGCTTCCTCCGTCTTGTTTACCGCACCATCAACCTTTCCTAACGCCTCATTTGTGTCTGAAATGAGGTCTGACAACTCAACGGTAGGAGGCAGGATAACCATAGCAGTATCCATCTCCACGCTGTTATCTCCATCATCGGTAGTCCCAAACTCAGTGTCGGCATCGGCATTTTTTGCCACGATGGCAAACTGAGGATATTCATTGCTTCGCCAGTCGTTGCCGAATATCTTGCCCTTCACTTCGATGGCATACGTGCCGAGGCTAACCTTGTCGCCCTCTACTCTCGCAAGGAGCACATTGTCCTCCTTTACGTCAATCTCAAACGCAAGAGGGATGCGCTTGAACTGATTGCACACCTGTACCACCACGTCCGTACAGGCTGGCAGAGGGAAAGCCTTTGCTTGCCCCTCCACCATCTTCATCACTGGTATCTTCAGCGTGAAGTCATTTCTTTTAACGATTTTCTTCATATAGCTATATGTATTTAATTATCTATTCAGCGTTAATAGCTGTGCGTAATAATCTGTTCCGTCATAATACAACATAATCTCAGTAGAGTCACCTCTTGCAAACCACCAAAAATCTGAGTTGCCATCATAGTTAAGCAGCAAAGGGTATTCTTTTGTATTGTAAGAGGTGTTGCTTCCTATATTCCGCCGCCCTACTATTGCTACACCTTCTGTCGTCTCAACGTGCATGATGATAGTTAGTTTAAAACGGAATACAGAAGGGAGTCCAGGCTTCTCTCCTATTGCTCCTTTAAGGACTTTCAAAGTTGGCAGAAGAACGTATGAATCGCTTGCTGTACACTTAATGAACCACACATTGTTTTCATACAAATTCAAATAACCGTTATAAATCGTGTTGGCTTTGTCAATATTCAGAACACTGTATCTCAACCCAGCCATCCAGTCATTAGTCACGATGCGTCCAGATTCAGCATACACAGCAAACTTGTTGGTTTCGTGCTCCACGTTCACGTACATACCATACAGGTAAGAAAAACCGCTTTGACTATTCTTAATGCCAATATATGCGCCAATCTTACCCGAAGTGTCTCTGGGGTCATTGGTCTCATCTCTTATGTCCATCATCCTGTGCGTAACTGTCGCCGAATTAGCTGTTGTACCAATCATGGCGCTTCTATAATAGCCTTTTACCTTTTCGCTAAAGAGTATTCCGTCCTCGTACATGCTGAGGAAGCGGGTTTCTTCCGAATATTCCGTCTTGTTAGACGCACGAAGATAATTGCCTATTATGTCGAAACCTGCAACCTTTCCGCTCTTGGCATACATATATCCTTTATTAGACACCTTGAACGGAGCGTCCGAAGCCGTTGATGAACCCACCCAGAGAGGGTACTGATTACCATCATCGCCTTTCGATTCTTCTATATCGTAATTACCGAAGTAGCCAACCTTCGTAGTTCCGTCCTCGCTCTTTGCCCACAAGTGCTTTGCCTCTATCAAGTCTGCATTGAGCTTTCCGTCGGTGAACATTGCGGCCGTCTTGCCGTTGTTCTTCACCTTCACCTTGTCGCCATACAGCTCCACACCATCTGCCGTGATTTCCAGTCCTGCGGCCTTGGCTGTCGACTTATCTATGAGGTCGGTCTTTTTCTCTGTGTACTCCGTCATTAGCGCACCTTCCTCCAACTTCGGCTTAGCCACCCAAGCCTCACAGCCGTTAACAGCTCGCAGCAGTACCGACTGAGGTAACACAGTTTCGCCAACACCCGTATAAGGGTCTATACGCCAGTGTACCCAGTATCGCTTCCATTCGCTCGTCAGTGTGAAGTTCGATGCTCCGTCGGCCACGTTCTCTCTCACGCTCCCTTGGCTGTTCTCTGCATAGATGTTCACGTGAACGCTGTCCTTGTATAGGTGTGTTCTCAGAGTTCCGCTTCCCTTCGCAAGGAACGAGAATACATAATTCTTCCTCAGCTCGAAGTTAAGAATCCTTCCGTTCTCTCCGTTGAATCTCAGGAAGTCACACATATTATTGTTACTGCTGTCTGCCTTTCCGTGAACTACAGCATACGCACCCTCGTAGGTATCCTGTGCCACCTCGTTGGCCGTATAAAGGTTGCTCAACTGTCCGCTCGCGACAAGCGTCCTCGTATCATCGAGCATATTGCCGCCAAGGTAGTCGTAGTCCGTTTCCGCAGGAGTCCAGCCTGTGTACTCGCTCCCCTCTTCAAGCATTGGCATACATATCCATCCGTTGCCCGAGGCAGTATAACCAAAGGTTCCGTCCACGGTTATGCCATTGTAGACAAAGATATTCACCTCGATAAACTCTGCGTCACCAGAGTTGAAGGTGTAGTTCACCTGTCTCCACTGGTTCACCTCGTTCTCCTTCGTCAGCCAATACGTGTTACCCGAGGTGGCAGTAATTCTGTCCCCCCTATCGCCATTCAGCGCAGCCATCTTGAACACCTCCGAATTAACCTGTAAATCCTTCGTGTCGCACTTTATCCATGCCGAGAAAGTGTAGTCGGTGTTCTTCTTCACAGCGATGCCGTTGACGTGCTGTCCCCAGAAAAGTCCCATGTACTGAGGCTTTCCGTTACCCGTCACCGAGAAGCGGATGGCATTATGTCCGTTCACGCCCTGTGTTATCGTAGGCTGGAAGATGCCGTTCATATAATATATATCACCCTTCCTCGTCAGTGCCGTATCTCGCAGTAGGTTATGCCGTCCTTGCTGGCTCTGAGTCACACTGAGAGTAATCTCCTTTGCCGTCTGCTTGATAGTAGATGTGTAGGCGTTGAGAACGGTAGGATTGCTTCTTTTGAGGTCGTTCTCCAATTTCTCAAATTGAGACTGATACTGCTTTGCCGTAGCCTTTACACTACCCATATACTTCGACACGTTCACCGAGAATGGAACCTGTGTACTGTAGCTCTTCCCTCCGAGAGAGAATGCGATTGTGATAAATCCCTCGCTCACCGACACTTTGTCTCCGCTCGCCAGAGTGGTAGTGTTTACAGAATTGAGCTTTACCTTTATGTATCCTGTAGCCAAGCTTGCCGCAGCCGTACAGTTCTGCATATAGCTCACCCTTACGTCTGAGCACTCGTTAGTAACATTCTCGCCACCTCTCATCACCTTTACTCGTCCTTCTGCCGTGGTGTCCGACACGATGCCGTCATCGTTAGTGTCGAGCACGATGGGCTGTACGAGAAGTATGCTCACTCCGTCATTTCCGTTCACACCAGGAGTACCTTGTTCTCCTTTCTCGCCCTGCGGTCCCTGTGCACCCGTTTCGCCCTGCGCACCTGTTTCTCCTTTAGGTCCCTGTGGTCCTTCGTCACCTCTATCTCCCTTTTCGCCTTTGTCACCTTTGTCGCCTTTCTCTCCCGACAGCACCTTCTGCCAGTCGCTGTTTGCGTCCGAAGGCTCTTGGCTCGTTCCGTTCTCGTTTATACAAGTCCACAGGGCGTTGTTATGGTTCACTTGGTCGTAGTAGGCATAGCTTCCTTCTTTCCACTCGCCTCTGTAGTTCACCATGTGCATAGCATCCCCAGTCGAAGATACCCACTCAAAGATACCGCTATTAAGCCTTATCCTATTAGGCGAGAGCACGAATACCTCCTTGCCCTCGTGTGTATATCTGTCCACGCCCTTGAAGCCCACAATCCTCGGTGTGTTATCGCCAGTGCTCTCCAGTATCAGCACACCCTTTCTGCTGTCGTCGTCTACAGATTGTCCTCCAACAAAAACAGCTCTGTGTCCGTCAAGCACAATAGTGTCTCCTGCTTCAGGAATACCACCTATCTCTGCGGAAGCCAACTCTTCTGTCATTGAGTCCAACACCAAAGAGTGCTTACCGATTACTATCCACGAGAACATCTGCCCACCATACAGCTCGTTGCCATATTCGTCATATATCTTCTCGTTCACACTCGATACGCCGTGCTCAGGGATTGTTCGCCAGTAGCTCTTGTTGCTTGCGTTCGTAGTTCCCGTAGCCAGCGTTCCGATGGTCTTGCATCTCACTTGGTCGCCCTCTCTCCACAGGTTCTGTGTAGCCGTAGTTCCGTCGTCAGCAAGAAGATAACAGAGCCAGCCTTCACACATGTCTACAGTAGTTTCATGCCATTCGCTACTCTCGCTTTCCCATATTACAGGCACAACCTTCACTATCTTGCTTCCTGCGCCTGAGAGATACACATTACCGCCTGCATACGACAGCTTTCTTACCTCCAGTTGGTTGAAGATAGCCTTTCCCCAAATGGTAAGATTGGTGATAAAGCCGTTGTATTTCCCGTTTTCTTTCTTGACAGCGAAACCCTGCTCAGCTTCGTTGTCGTAGTCGAAAGACTTGATGGTATTAAACACCGCATCGCCCAACTCCGTAATCATAGCATTGTTGCCAAACTTCGCTCCCATCATCAAATCAGCAAGACCTTTGGCAATAAGACCTTTCGCAAATGTGATTAATCCCTGCGCAGTGTCGTTGTATTGCTTTGACAGAAAGAATCTTGTGCCGTACTTTGCAATTAGATTGCTAAGTTGTGATGTTGTATATCCTCCATTATTAGAAGCTGAGCCTGATGCGATAATAGAATCAACTTTTTCTTTAAGCTGAGTTGTTGAACCTTTAACAGCTTCGTTTCCTAAAGTGATTACTTGCTCAAAGTTATAATCGATATTGGTTGACAACTTTAACACTCTTGTTGTTAACAGATATCCATTTCCATCATTATAGGTAACCTTTTGTCCTATCTGCAAACAGGGATTATCTTTTTCAAAGACCTGTGGATAAGACTTTAGGCTATAATTATTCAAATCAGATTTAAGACGCTGAATCTCCTTTATAGCCTCGTTAAAAAGTCGCTTTTGAGCATCTTTAGTGTATATGCTTTCAGCCATTGCAATATTATATAGAACAGTAATATTGCACTTATATGTTGGCTTACTTTCTCCTCGTGGAATTATCATTTCACTCTCATTCGTAGGTATTATAAGATTATTATCCTCCTGATAGATAATCTCATAATCACCAGCTAAAACCGAAAAATTACCACCACTCACATCATCGGAGGCGTGAGAAGAAGAAGCTTCTTTATGATAAGAAAGTTCAAATCCTACATAATCACCATTCGTTCCACGTCCAGCGAGTGGGGTAGAGAGTGCGTCTTTATTAAAGTTCGCTTCAAAAGAGCACGATAAATTTTTTCCATTAATAAGCAGTTTATCCGTAACCTCGAAATCATACCAATAATGAACAACGCCATTATCATTGGTTGTGTTAACTATTGCTTTTCCTTCGATTCTTTCTGTAGTCGGATAAGCAAGACGCATATACCACACAGTAAACGTCTTATAAGTTGCCACTGAACCATCACTATTATATGTTAAAGGTATCTTCTTTTGGGTTTCCGAGTCAATTACATACTTTTCTCGCCCTCGTACATTATAAACATATGTATTAAGAGATGGGTATATCTGAGAAAACTCAAGAACTTTAGTAAAAAGCGGCTCTTTTTTATCTTTTCTAATATCTATAGTAGAGAATTTATCTATAGTATAAGGTAACTTTTCTCCGTCAATATCAAGCGTTCCAATAGAAGGAGCTAATTGCAGACGGATATCTGACGAAGCTATATTCTCCCCTTTGTTATTTACTTGTGTAATGTTTCGCGTACCACCGAACACAGCGAAGGAGTTATAGTAATTTTCCTTGCTATTATTTACCGAAGGAATACCTACATTTTTACCTACTTCAAGCGTTATATCTCCATCATCGATACACGTCTTGCCTATATAGATAATCTCATTATCGTAATCTATATGCCATTCACAATTATCGCCAATAGCGTTACAGATAGCCGTAAGTGCAGATATGAAATCGTTATTGTCAAAAGATACATTAACCACATTCGCATTTGTTGTGTCATACACAACATCCCATCCTGCTGTACCAAAGGCAATCTCATTATTCAGATAATCTTTCAACTTATTCGCAATCGTATTCATCGTTCCCACAAACGACCATTCATGTTGTTTTATTTCTTCGTTTTGCGAGTTGCGTGTGCGAATATAGAAAGGAATTTTTGATAAAATCATCTTTGGATGATGAAACTCTGGCGTATATTTCCAAGCCATTTCGTTGCTCTGCGTAGGCTCGTATGATTCCAAGAGAAGAAACTGGCGAGTAACTTCTCTAACTTTATCAATTTTGTATGTATGCACAATGTATGCTCCAACAGGCAAGACAACCTTTTCGGCACTATTCCATGAGAGGGAGATATAGTCTGATTTAGATAATTCTTCCTCTCTGATAGCCGAATTGGTTATCTCTGCTTGCATAAGCACCCTTCCGTTCACATCATAGATATTAATCATAATTTTTCTCTATCGTTAGGATTATACTCTGTTAATTTGAGGACAAATTTACCTTTTTTTAGCCCATAATCACCAAACTGCGAACATTGCGTATAAACAAGCTTAAAAACCCTCTTTAAGCGAGGAACTTTTAGACAAAACTCTCCTGAATAAGCTATCTTGTTAAGGAAAGCTTCATATTTTTGCAGATAATCCTCTTCCGAATTTCCTTCAAGAAAGAAAGAGATACTTACGTCACGCTTATCTTTCTTTGCATACTTCGGTGCTGCGATAACCGATTGCCCGTGTTCTAATCGACTATCATTTGTTACATAACCTTTTACTGGGGCAGGGGTTAACAAGGCTTCTCGCCAACCCCTTACCAATGTAATACCGAAAGCATCAAGGTCAATATAAGCTGAATCCGCTTCATCTACCAATTTAATAAATGCATTATTCTTCATTTCTAATACCTTTCCTTCATTAATTTATACATGCTTGCGATGTCCTCACGTATCAATATAATAGGTGCAGTATTCTTATTGATTGCTTCCAACTGCTGTAATCCTTGATACTGAATATCTCGTATCTCAGAAATATCCCATTTTATCTGTGCAACATCAAGTCGCACGTAAGATGTATGTTCAGCTATCGTCTTACGAATCTCATTACCCTGCTCTATAGCAATCTGCATCGCATAGCCGATACCGATAAGGCTGCTTGCTTGGTCTGCGGTGATAGCCTCAATACCCTTGCCCGTTGCTGTCTGTTCAGAAGATGATTGCCCAGTATATCCCGTTATCTTTGCGATTTCATCACGTCTTTTTAAACCCTCATCAACTATCTTTTGATATTGTGACTGAAAGTCCTCAACATCTTGTGAGCTGAATTTGCCTTCTTTTTCGTCAATCTTCTTTGCCCATTCTTCATACAGATTTTTTAAATCCTTATTAACCAAGTCTTCCATGGAGTAGGAGAGAAGAGCTTTCTGCATCATTTCAGCGAAATTATTAGAGAAATCCTGTGCTGATTTACTCATATCCATGAGATTGCTAATAAAGTTATCCTTCATACTATCAAAGGAAATCTGAGTAATAGACTCTCTCCATTTATCTGTCAGTTCATCAAGATTTCCAGCAAGGTCTGCATAATCTTCAAGTTTGTCAAGAACCGCCTCTCCGTAAGCAGAACGTCCCTTGTAGTGCTTACCTGTTCCTCTGATTTTATCAACCAGCTCTTGATAGGAAAGCAGTTTCTTCATCTCTTCTGGAGTAAGGGAGGTTAAATCGCCATTGAAGTCGCTCTTTACGTTTTCCCTTATCAACTTCATCTGCTCATCGTTAAATCCACTCCAGTAATGATTCCATGACCCATGTGAGCCATGATAACGCATTTGCTGTTTGGCAATCTCCATAACGTTATTATTGTAGGTCTTTTGCTGTTGTAAAGCATCTTTATAGGCATTTGTGGATTCTTTACCATAGGTGTTAGACATTGTATCTTTGAGCTTATCTATAGATTTTTGTAGACGTTCATTGGATTCCGCAAGCCGTCTTTGCGTTTCAGCAACTTCTTTTGCATTACCACTACCAATGCCGAAGACACTACCTAATGATTTAATAGCTCCTATACCATTAATAGCTGCCCCGATATAGTTACCCGTAGCAAAGTCTGATGCCGCTTGCGAACCCTTATTGAAGGCATCTGCACCACTTTTAAGCTTCTTTCCAAGGTCTGAATCACCGAAACCGAGAACATCAATCAATTCACTTGCTTCTTGTAGCTTCTTAGCAACGTTACCGATACTTTCTGCCCATTCATTAGCAATCTCTTTAATTGACTTTCTTGCCTTATCTTGTGATATATTTGCATCCTCCTGTGCCTTCTTTACGTCCTTTGTTGCCTTTCCGACTTTTACCTCAGAAACAGCGAGCTCATCAAAGAGTTTCTTTAATTTTTCAAGCTGTCCATTACTGAGGTTCATCTTATTCTCATTGAAGAGTGTGCTTTTATTCTGAGAGGTTATCTTATCAGTATCTACATATACCCCCGTCTCCGCAAAGACTTTCTGTATAGCAATTTTCGCAGAATACATCTGCTCTTGTGCATTATATTGCTCTACTGTAGCTTTTCTTAATCGCTCTTGTGCGTCAGCAGCCTCTTGTAAGAGCCGATTATATTCACGCACCTTCTCGTTAGACCAACCCCATTTATCGGTTTGCTCTGAAATTGCATCATCAATCTTACCAATCTGTTCAGACACAACCTTCATATCATCAATATCAAGAGTACCCGAACCGAGAAGGTCTTTGAGCTTTTTTCTTAGGTCTTCGAGATAAGATTTACTCAATCTTCCCATATCAGAGAAAACAGAATCCCAGTTGATAGAATCCTTGAAATCATTAAAGTTGAGCTTCTTTAGCTGCTCTTCAAGGTCAGTTTTCAGCTTTGCTTCCTCGAAAATATTACCCTTTGCCCTTGCTTCTTTGATTTTCTCGTTATATTCCTCAACGATGGTGAGCTTCTGCTGTTCGAGGTTGCCATACTCCTTTAAGTATTCACGATATGATTTTAATTCATCGGCATAAATCTCATTATTATATGATTCTACAGTCTTTTGCTCAATGATGGTATACTGCTCAGTAATCTTCTTAATATTCTTTGAATCAAGATGTTTCTTATCATCCCAAGTCTCAGCCTTACCACCCTTTGCCTTGATAACAAACTGCTGTGCGTCAAATTCAGCTTTCTGTCGGTCACGCTCTGCCTTGATAGCTGCATTCTTTCGTTCTTCAATCTGCTCAATCTCTTTGGATAGCTCTCTTTTGCGCTCGGCAATGACCTTCTCTTCGCCTTCTTTCATCGCCTTAATCTTTGCATCGGTTACCTTCTGTTCCAAAGATTGCCAAGCTTTTGCTCTTTCATAAGCATTCTTATAGATAACATCATCAAGCTTCCCCTCTGCTGTATTAATCTGCTTTTGCTGAGTAGCATCCTTCTTTGCATCGGTCTTACTTTTATTTGCGAGAGAACGTTTTGCTGCTTCCTCTTGTCTTATGAGCATTCTCTGTTCGCTATTCTGCTGAACTTGCGTTCTAAGAACCTGCATTCTAAGTTCACGCTCTGCGGCAATATCCTTCAAAGATTGAGTATGCAATTTAGCTTGCTTCTCATGTAGCTCAACGAGTTGTTGCTGCTGCTTTATCTGAAAATCGTATTTCTGCTTAACAAGAGCCTTTGCCTCCTCAATGGCTGCAATTTTCTCCTTTCCTTGCAAGGTATATATCTTATTTCTTACTTCGGCAATTTTTCCGTCAAGTTTGAGCTGAGTTTCTTTATTCTTATTGATTGCAATCTGTGCTTCTTGAATCTTGCCTGCAAGAGAAGCCGCTTGCTCTGCCTTTGATAGCATTCCATTGAATGCCGCTCCCAACTTCTTTGATAAATCATCATTAGTAAAAGCATCATAAGCAGTTTTAACCGCACCAATCGCCCCAGATACTCCCGTCTTGAATACATCAATGACAGTTTCGCCAGCACCTTTAATTCCATCCCAAGTCTTTTTGAGACCAGCAGTAAAGGTGTCCCAGTCCATATTTAATACACCTTTAATGGTAGTTCCAAGACCACCAATAAGGTTCACCGCAGCTTTTACGGCGGTTTTAAACGTCTTCACGAAGTTGTTACCGAAGTCACGAAGAGGACCGTTTGGCTTAGTGAAGCACTTGTACAAGTACTCTCCGAAGATAATCACAATATCAGTGATAGACTTAGCAAGAGAACCAAAGTAAGCCATCAGCTTTGTATAGACCTTCTGACCCTCTGCGGATTTAGTCATCCATGTATGCACCGCCTTGAAAGCAAGAGCGATAGCTGCAATCACCGCACCCACAGGTGTTGCACACATTCCCCATAGAGCCTTTGTTACAGACTTGATGGCTGTAAGAGACCCCGTTACGGGAATACCAAGAGCCTTGAAAGCTTCGCCGACTTTACCAATCTCACTTTGTAACTTACCATTGGCAGTCATTACATTAATGATTCCGTCTTTAAAGTTGTTTAGACCAGACTTTGCTTGTGCGAACTCTTCACTAAAACGCTGACCGATGGAAGAACCGCTTACTTTTGCTTTCAGCTCATCAATAGGTTGAGAGATTTTATCTTTTATGCTCTGTCCGAAATCGGAAATCTTCTGCCCAATATCGGAAATCTGATTGCGCAATCTACCGATAAAAGTTTCTTCGTTCTTCTCACGGATAGCCCCTTGTAATACAGATATATTATTCTTTGTCTTTTCAATCTCAGACTGTAGTTTCTGCAAATCTTCTTTCTGCTTATCCCCAAGCGACTTGCCATCCATCTTAGAAACTTCTGCTTCCAAATCTTGCAATTTCTGCTTACTCTCATCAAGCTTAGAAGTAAGTTCTGATAATGATGTGTCCTCAACGTTGATTTTTACTGTTGAGGTTGTATCAGATTGAACGATGGTTGAACCACCTTGAATCTTATTCGCAGCTTCGAGAAGAGCATTGTATTGCTGAAGGTCTGCATTAAGTCGCTGCTGTTCTGTTTGCCAATCATTGATTTTTGATTGAAGAGCATCAATATTTGCCTGTGCTTTCTCTATAAGCTTATTGTAGTAGTTAGCACCATTTCCCGTTTCGTTATCCGCAGCAGAAAGATTGTTGATATCATTTTTATAACCCTCAATCTTTGATTTCTGTACCTCAATCTTCTTTGTTGCTTCCTCAATATTTTTAGCAAAGTCAGTTGTGCCAAGTTTATTCTGAATATCTTCAATAGCCTTCTCGTACAACTTCATATCCGCTTTCAGCTCCTTTGCGCTCTCTGATTGCATTCGCTCAATCTCAGCACGACCAGAAGCAACGGAAATATACTGCTGCAAGGCTTCTGTAAGATGTTTAGTTGCTTCTACATTCTGATTCTCGGCTTCGGCATTCTGTGTTGCTGCCTCGGCATTTGCTACATGTGCCGCTGCTTCTACTGATGTAGCGGTTGCTGCCGTTGTAGCCGTAGCCCCTACAGCAATATTCGTTGCGGATTGAACGCCATTTGCGCTTGTACTTGCAACAGAGAATGCACTTAATGCTTGGTACGCACCATTTACCTGAGAGATAGAGTTTCTTACACCATCATAAGATTCAACAAGGTCTTTTACATCACCTTTCGCCAATTCCAAAGAATGCTTTTGAGCATCAATCTGTTTGGTAAGCGAACCGAATGCCTCTGAACCTTTTTCTGTCTTAGCTAACTGTTCGTTAAGTTTACCGATAGTACCTTCAATGGTTTCTACTCGTTTATTGGCGGTATCAATCATTTCAGGTACTAACTGAATCCCCTTCGTAGCTTCATCCATAGCAGATTTAAGAACCTGCATAGCCTTGGTGGTCTTTGTTGCAAGGTCTTCATCGGATTGCGCCACATCGTTAAGTGCCTTATTCATTCTCTGAGATAAGGCTTCTGTATCAACGCCGACACGGTTCAAACCATCACAAAGCTTATCAAGTGATGCTTGAATATCGGAAATATCCATTTGTCCGCTGATTCCAAGTATTTCATCTGCTGCTGCCATATTGTTTGCTTATTTATGTGATTATTACATCAAGCCCATAAAGAAATCATTAGCAGAGATTGGCTCATCTATCTTATGATACTCTTTTTGCGGCTTCTTTTGCTGTCTGCTGCCTTTTCTCGGTTCATCCTTGGTATTTGTATTAAAGGACGGAATCGAGCGGTTAAGCAGTATAATATTAAGGTATGAGCGATTAAATACGACCTCCTCGTAACTCATACGAAAGTACTTCATTACTGCTCCGATTATTGCCCATGGGGAGTCGTTTTCGGCTCCGTCATAATCTTCGTCTGAGTCAGGATAATTATAGAGGTTAAGAAAAAATTTGCATTAAACGAACCGCCGATAAATTTCACAAGCTCATTGAATGCCATAATATCAAGGTGCTTGCGGATATATCGCCCCCATACCTTGCGTGCCCACTTCTTGCGGAATACACATACAATAAAAATCTCACTCATTAAACGGGCTGTCTCAGAGTGCTCAAATAAGAGAGGAATAATATTTATCTTATCCTCTTCTTTCCATGTTGGTTCTTTGATAGAGTTACCGAAGACACCCATTTCATAAATCTGCATAAAGGTAAGTGGCTTCACTTTAAAGCGAAACTTACCAACTTTAATCTTTACAGATGCCTCGGCAAGCGTCTTTGCTACCTTCTCCTTATCTGATGTTTTCATATCGAAAATATGTTTTATAACATAAAAAAGCGGTGCGGCTTGGGAAAGTTCCCTTACCTCACCGCCTTTTGAAGTTTAATTTTAATCTTTTATCTAAATAAAAATCTTAGATACTAAGTATTTTTACTTACCAAGTGGAGTGCTAATATCCTTGGTAAGAATATTACGATGACCGCTCTTCTTCTCACCCTTTGCATCGAATACCGCCATCTGACGGAACTCAATGTTGAGGTTAGGAAGTCCACTCTTACCGATAGAACCACTGCGAGTGATTGTAAGTTTCATCTTAGACCACTGGAAGGTACGAGAAGGAATGTCATCCAAATCCTTTGTTACAATCTGTACAGCCTTGTAAATCTCGGTTTCTTGTGGAAGCTCATTCAACCAAGCATCCTTACCACCAGTACCAGAATCCTTGGTATAACCAAGAAGCTTAGTAAAGTTATCTTCTGAGAAATCGTATGTCTGCAAAGTGAAACCCTTTGTCGCTGCCGACGTGGTCAGCACTGCGTAAGGGTCTTCCGAATCTTCAACCTCTACATCCGATGTCTGTGCTGCCTGGTCATTGAAGCTCAAGCTACCAGAAACGACAGCCTTAATTTTGTCGCTCCATGTTGTAGGATAGCCGCCATTTTCGACACAATCGGCAAAACTGAAGCTTTCCAAGCCATATACACCATTCTTTGCCATAGTTTTATTCTTTTAAATTATTATACGTTACATTAAATTTCATATTGACGTAATAAGTGTTATCACCATCACGAGTCGGGCGAGAGATAGAATAGAAATCGAAGTAGCAGCCACCAAGATAAGTGCCATCACCAAACAGAGAAAGAATCTTTTCTGAATAATCAGAAAGCTTCTTTGTGTTAGGTAAGTTAGATGATGTTTTAGGGCAATGAATATTCAGATTCACTATACCTTCATTAATGGCATCACTGTAGACAAAAGGAAGATGATTGATGGCAATATAATCACCAATAGCCAACTTCTCGGGTATCTCATACTTAAAGATACGACCCTTTTTTATGCCTATACTCTCAATATTATCATTGAGATACTTGAATAATGCCGTTACCGCTTTATCTCCGAGTATCATATCTAACTATCGCTTTTAATCATTTCAGCTACTTCTTCAAAAATCTTCTTCATTTCATCACGAAGGAAATACTTTGTAAGGTGTAAGACATTGTAACCTTTATCCTCTACATGTTTTCCGTAGTTCATGCCAGCTACAATGATGAGAGAATACCCTTTGGGTGCTACTACACCTTCTTTCTGTGCATACTCACTGAGTGCAGCACTAACACCTTCCTGTCCTCCTTCCGCTTCTTCTGCCTTTGGAATCTTGCCAACTGCCGAGGTAACAAGTTGTCCGTCAAGGTAAAGTGCAAACGAAATTGAGTTCTTCAAATTTGCAGTTCGGTCTTGATAGCCTTTATTATCTTTAGAGTAGGTAACCGCTTCTTCTGCAAGTTGCATCAAACGCATATTGAGGTAACTGATAATCTGCTGCCTCTTTTCGTTCAACCTTTTCTGTAAGGCTTCACGACCTTTGATTTGTAATTCAACCTTTGCCATATTGCCGCCTATCAGAGCCAAATTCTAAGAAAGCGTTTTTTTAAGGTTACGAAGCCTTTAACCTCCATCTCCTTATCAATAGTGCCATCTTTCTTCGTTATATGCACCTTGTCTCCTTCTTTCGGGATTAGTGGGTATTTAGCTTTATTGAGCGGAGCGTATATTTCGTACACATATGTATATTTTTGACCATCTGCTAAAGTAATAATACTCGCCTTGGTGTTAGGAAGGATAACACACTTTCCGAAATCGATAAAGATAAACGCCTCTGGAGTCAGAGGATTTCCCTCTTCATCGTACCCTACTTTCAATGCCTCGTTTGCGTTATCATCAAGATTCAGTGTACCGTCGTTATTCAGAGAATAATACTTTCCTCCAACTTCTGCATAACCGACATCGTAGACGTTTGCACCAATTTTAAGCGAATCTTCAAAGTTCACGTATCACCTCCTTACCAAGCTTTGGCACTCGTAATCCAAAAACCATCTGAATCACTATCAATAACAAGGTCAGCATCCAATCCAGCATCCTTTGCAATAGATTTAATCATTTTATCAATGAGATTCTTATCGTTCTTGTAACTCTGAGAGATACCACCGATATTCTCATTTGATAATGAGTTCATCTTGTAGAGGATACGCATAGCCGCATAAGCTACGGGTTTCTTCACCGCTACAGAGTATTCATCAGCCACGGATGCCGTGATGCTAAACTTATCAGCAGCATCAATAAACATCTTCTCCAAAGTCTCATCAGAGGTAGAGAAAGGCTGAATCTCGCTTGCTATGGATTCTGAAATTGTCATACTTTCCTTGTTATATCAATATGAGAAGAAGATAATTCTATCTACTTATTACTCAACTCCATTAGTAGGCGATTACTCGCCTACCTTCAGGATATAATAGTCTTTGATACCATTAAAGACAGGCTGCGCCCACATGTCAGTAGTGATGTGATAGCCAGTTTTATCACGCCAGTAACCAACAAGGTTTCCGTCATGATTGGCATAAGAAACGTTAGGCAATGGGTCGATAGCCTCCAATCCCTCTGCTTCTTTCATCACGGCGACAGTTTCAGCACACTGAGCAACAACACGGTTGTCTGGGATAAGGTTCACACTTGTACCATCAGCGAGAGTAACGAACTGGTCTTCGTCAATAACAATAGGTGGAAGCAGAACAGAACGCAGATAAGTGTTCATGTGCTCAACAGTAATGAGAGGAACAGCAGGGTTAATCTGAACCGTGCCAAGGTTCAGCTTGAAGGTGTCCTTAATCTCCTTAGCCTGACACATTGCATAGAATGTATTTTCCGACATGCGAAGTTTTAGAATCTTACGACCCTTCTTCTTTGTTTCATCTTTCAAAGACTTAATATCCTTGAATGGAGATGCGTTCTCAACCCCCCAATTAACATTAGCATTAACTTGAGTAGTACCAAGGTTAAAAGTGTAAGACACATTCGCCTTCTTGTTATTGGTGCGTGATACGGTCTGAGTACCCTTATAAAGTCCCTCGAAATAAAGCATATCCAATCGCTTATGAGGAGCGATGACAGCTTTTTCCATTGGTCGGAAAGAGTACGAGATTAACTGGTCGTATGCAGCATTGAGCTGCGCCTGCGTATAATTATGACGACCCTTAATATCGTTGTATTTACCCTCCAAGAGATGCAACTGGTCAAGGTAGTCATTATCAAGCTCCCACTCGTCGGCCATACGCCCGATAGAACCAGTAAGCTGACCGAAGTCTGGCATCTGATGCAATGGACGTTCAGCATTTTTAGCAACTACAGATGCAACCATCGCTGCGTTATACTCTGCCAGGTTCTCGTTATAAGACTTGGCCGCACAGAAATCAACCTGTTTGATTTCATTCTTCCACAGAGCCTTGTAAGTGGAAGTTTTCATGTTTTCGTCAATGTAAGTCTGAAAAGACAGAGGGTCTTGCAGACTTTTCAAAATACTATTCATATCTTTAAATCTCCACTTTATAGGTTACTGAATTTTGAACAAAGCGATACCAACAGCGTTGATACCTAACTTAATCTCTTCATTGATAGGGTATGGGAGCGAATCTTCCTCAACTTCCATTACCTGTAAGGTAGGAGTTGCTGGAATAGAAGCATCCTTATCCAAGTCCAGAGTATCATATGAGAAGCCAAGAAGGACATCCTTGGTCTTATCATAATCTGAAACAACAGCCTTTGCCTCAACAGCGTTTCCGAGTGCGGAAACTGTCAAGGTATCAATGCCGCTTTCGGATGTAATCGCAGAGATAGTTGCACCAGCAATCTTATCATTAATGGCGAACAGAGAACCGCTCGCAATCTTCAATGTCGTTGCACCCTTCTCTGCCTTTTCTGTTACTTTTGCAGTCTTAACAGCAATAGCATCACCGTTAGAAGTAAGCTTCAATACAGTACCCTTTGGTAACCATTTGAGTGACGCAGGAAGATTGGACTGGTCAAGATTATAACCACCCTGACGACGAAGACATTGCTCTTCAAGCCATACTGCTTCCTTAATATCAGTAGGCTTGCTTTTCTTCATAAAATAGCCTTTGTTTGACATTTTTTCTTTTTTAAAAGGTTCGACAAAATGTTTCTTTAAGGCAGTAAGGGCTACTCTGGTTTCGGAGCATTTCGCTCAGAGTAACCTTGCATTGCCTTGATAAAATCATTCTGCTCATCTGCCTTAGAGGTTGCTTTCGGTGCTTCCACGTACTGACCACTTGACACAAGCCCCTGTTTGAGTGCAGTCCACTCGTCTGTAATCTTCTGTACTGTAGCATCGAGATTTTCCTCCTTGTCGAGCTGATAACGTGTACGGAATACTTCAGGAATGTCCTTCAGTTTTTCGTTGCCTTGCAAAAGGCTCGTCAAACGTGCCTTCTCTTCTCTCTCTTTGTAGGGAGCGAGAGCTTGTGCTACGGCATCAGAAATAGCTTTCTGATTATTTGCACTCGCTTCGGCAATCATCTGCTGAACTTGCTCTTGTGTAAGTCCTGTTGGAGGTACTGGAGGTGTAGGAGGAACTGGTGGAGTAGGCTTATTTTTAGGGTCGTTAGGGTCAACCCAACCTTCAAACTTCTTTTCGGTTTCTATCTGCGCACGATTGAACATTGTTTGCATAAGTCCAACGACAGGCTCGAAAGCAGTAATAGCACCGTTCACATCCTCATCCTTTGACTCATCTGTTAGACCACGATTTGCGATAATCTGGTCAACCAGCGTAGAAAGTTCTCTGCTCTTCAAGCCATACTTCGCAAATGATGTCTTCGAAGCAGCAAGCACTCTGTCTTTTATTGCCATAGTAATTTTCTGTTAAAACGTTATACTTTAAAATGATTCTGCTTGCAAAATTAATATTTCTAATAAATAATGAATAGAAATTATTAATAGCTGTGTAAACAAGTGCAATTTAGGCGATTTTCTTGCGGTCTAAGCGGTTTTCTTTTAGTTTATATATAGTTATTAAGAAACAAAAATAAAAGGCAAGATAACCGATATTCTTGGTTACTTTGCCTTACGTAGTATCATATCTATCTTTGCCTTAACCTTCTTCGGATTCCTGGCATCGTGATTGCTCAATCTCACTACATGATACCCAAGTCGCCATATACCCGAAGAGCGATTACCATCCTTGCGCTTTTGGTCTTTAGTAAAATGGTAGCCACCATCGAGTTCTACTATAGTTTTTATCTCGGGTAGATATATATCTGCGAAGTATAATTTTCTGCCTGTGATTATTGGCTGCTGTGGTATTATCTTATATCCTAATTGAGTACATATCTTCGCCGCAGCCTTCTCCGCATCTGTTGTATTCGAAAGAAGGTCGCAGCGAATTTGCCTGATTAAAGCCTTCGAGTATTTCATTTGCCTTTCTTCATCATATCAATCTCATCCTGTAGGTAGAAGATTGCCTTACTCAAATCCTGTATTCTCTGTTCACGTTCTGAAAGGTTCATTTCCTTCTTGCCCTTACGCAAGAGATATTTTACTGCTGAGCCACAGTTAAAGTCAAGGTGTCGGCAAATATCAATCGGCTTTATGCCGCAGAATTTCTTCAACCACGCATAGTGGTCGGGATGATTAACCATTTCAGCTTTTTCTTCACTAACGATAGTGCCATTTTTCGCAATCACTTCAAACTGGATTGGGATATTTTCTCTATATGGTTCATTGTATTCATCTTCTATAATATTGCATTCTACAATAGATTTATCTACATTGACAACTTTTAATCTAAGCGGATATATATTGATAAGCGCATATTGACCTTCTCCAATTTTATAGATATACATTTTTATTACACTGCTTCCTGCGCCAATCACTTGATTTGGTTCTATTGGTAATGTAAAAACCAACCCTTTACGTATCTTCATTGATTCTATCATAATTCTTGCTTTTTAAAAAAATCATCTTATCTCTATTTTGATTTTGTAAATGTCCTTTGGTTTTAATCTATCAGAACCATTAAGCAATAAATGAGCAATCGTATCTGCTATAGAGTCACTGATAGCTCTTCTTGTATATTCAGAAGAATCCCCATGTTCGTTCTCTTCGTAAACATTTACGAAATACTTATTATTATCCGTTACGACAACCCCGTTATCAGCAAATTCTATCTTATAGCTAAGCTTTTCCATAAATTACTATTTATTTGATTTTGTTTTCTTTTTGTCATGTTCTCTCATGTAATACTTTTGCTGGTTAACCATAACCCTTGTGATGGTGTTTTGCATTTTTTCTATCAGAAATCTCGGTGTATCAGTATCACGAATTACAACTGGATTCCTGTCATAATGTGCTCTGTACCATTTCTGCGTATAATCGTCGTCAATTCTTACAGATATTACAAACTTAGGAATAAAGAGGTCGCTGCGTTTCTTTCTTTTGCATTTGCTCATTTCTTTTGATGGGCATCTATACTCGATATTATTCTTATCCAGCCAGCCCATCAACTTCTTTAACTTCGTTTCATTTTTCATTTGAATATCTCCTACAATTTAGTTATCACCTAACATCTTTTCAACCTCATTATCATAGTCATTTCTCTTAAACCAAGTAGTGAGGTCAAAGATTACTTCCGTATCCTTTTTCAGAGTTTTGTATTGGCTTAGATAATCTCTACCCGTTACTTTGTTAGCCTTTCTCACTTTATCTAAAAACCAAAAGTAATTTTTTAAATATTCCGAATGGAATGTGATAATATCAGCATCTTTGCATTTTTGTATCATAAACAGTATCGCTTCTACAATAACGACTGCTTTTGAAGCGCAATAGATGTGATTTTTCTCTTTTATCACAACTTCTCCGTTCTTAATGATGATAACCGAAAATTTACCTTTTGCGTAATTTTCTTCATAATCACAACTTACGTAGCATTCATATCCAACAAGTTCTTTTGCTGGTGTGAGGTAAGTATCGAGCCAATTTTTCTTTTTCTCCATTTTGTATCTCCTGTGTTATTATATAATCGGGTGGGGCTTACGTGCGCCCGTTAGTTAATTTTTTCTTGGGCTGTCGCCCGTATAAGGAAATAAATTTAATTAAAATTCTCATCCCTTATTTTATTGTTTTTGATTTTACATAAACTACATTTTTGCCTCCTTTCTTCTCGTACCATGACGAGATATTGATATGGCATCGTCCATCTGCATACGATAGATATTTGATTCGACAAAAAATGCGTTTCTGCTTTTTGCACTTATCACAATCACAGAATTGCCAATATCCTTGATAGACATATTAGTTGTACAAGCCTTTGCATCGCACCTTATTTCTTTGATTCTTGTGCGCTTGTTGATAATGCCTTTGCCTACAAGTTGATTTGTGACTTTGAACGCTTGGTACATCGTGCCAAAGATAACATCCTTTATTCTGTCATAAGATAAACCTTTGTTATCGCAAAATTTCTTCCTCAACATACGACTTTCACGTTTGAGAGCCTTACGAATAATCTTCGCATTTCTCCCATTCGTCCCCTTATTGTGCGTATTGATTACATCCTCTTGCACCCTAACTTGGTTCTCCATGACAATCCTTCTCAAAAGGTTTTTGAGGGCAGGAAATGTCATCTTCGTTAAATCATCCTTGCGAAGCTTATAACTATATCCATCATTTGAATGTATGCTACGTGCAACGTATCTCTTTTTTCCATTCTTTTCTTCTAAATGGAAATACCCTATCTTGCAACCATATTCAAGCAGTCTCTTTAACTTATTATTATCAATATGCAATAGCTTGGCGCAATGATTGTACGATACAAGGTTAAGGTCAGATGAGCGGAATAAGAGCTTAATCTTTAGAAGCAAACAGAAGGCATCCAAGCGATTCTTATCGCTCAGAGCAAACTTAGCCTCATTTATTCCTATTCTTATTCTTTTCATTATTATATATAAAGCAAAAACCAAACAGATGAAAGGTACTATCAATCATTCCGTTTGGTTTGTATATAGAACCCTTTCACTTGTGTTGATTGGGCGTATATGGTTCTTTCTTAGCTGGAAAATAGTACTTCCCTTTTCATGCCGCAAAATTAAAAAGAATTATTCATATAGTACTTTAAAATCTCTTAAAAGATAATAGAAAACTAATAATTAATATTAATTTGGTGATAAAAATTTGTTTATCTGAAAAGTTATTATTAATTTTGCGGCATAAAAATTAATAACAGCAATTAAATATAGGAGATACAAAAATGGAAAAAGAAAAAGACATGATGAACCCATTAAATTGGGGAGTTAATGAGATTAAAGATGCTTGTGAGGCATTTCTACTTTCACTCTTTTGTGTATTCGCAATGTATATAACATTATTAATTTTTAGATAAGATGGAGATAGTAACGACATTTGTTAAGTTTCGTTGTCCCAAAAGTGCAATGAAGGAGCAATCGCATAATGCTCAGATATTTAATTTTGATGGCAAGAATGGTGAGATAAAAATCTTTGTTCCAAAATCAAAAATAATCATTAAAGAGGATTCTGTAAGTGAAGATTTTAATGTATGCATAATGCCGAAATGGGCTTTCTTCAAGACAAAGAAATTATCATTCTTTGTTGAAATTTTAGGCGAGACACAACACATGGAGGTTGTAGACGATATAGATTAATTATTATTTTTATATATTCATTTTAAAAAAAGGAGATACAACAATGAACACAATGGCAATGAATTTGATGGCACAGCCAAAAGTAGCAGAGGTAGCGGTTGCAAAGCAGCCAGAGTTGAAGAGTGATAATACGAATCAGTTCTTGGATTTTGAGATATCCAAGGTACAGATTCTGACAATCGACCAGCTTGAACGCACCGAGAAAGAGAATGATGTGTACGGAAAGCCTTTGAAAGGCATCTATCATTTTGACCTCATTCATAAGGTGGAAGACTTGTGCGAGAAATACGGCTATAAGGCTGAGATTTACGACCTCTTTGCGGCGAATAACAAAGACCGCAATACTCCAGGTGTTACCCGTTTGCCTGAGAAGGAAGCTTTGATGGGTGATAGAGCTGTAGAGGCTCATATCCTTCGCCGAGTTTTCTGTAATATCCGCTTGCGTGACTTTGATAAAGGAGAGGGCAATGATGAGATTACAACCAATATGGCGGTATCATTCCATCAGAAGGGTATTCAGTTAGGTATTGGTAGAAACGTAGTTATCTGTCATAATCAGTGTATGCTTAGTGCTGAACATTACGCTGCTACGTACTCAGACCTCAATAGCAGAAGAGGAGCTTTCAAGCTCGATGAGCTTCTTCAACGTGCTGATGATTGGCTCGCTAATCTAAGAGGTATCATTAATGTTAATGATGAAATGATTGAGCGTATGAAGAATCGTGAGATTAAGGCACAGGAGATGTTTACCATCATCGGTATGCTGACCTCGCTCCGTGTTGCTGCCGAGACAAAATACAAGGGCATTCGCAATCTTCAAGTCATCCCTCTTAATCAGGCACAGATTGGTCGATTGACCGAAAAAATGATGATTGCTTACTACGAGCGCAATGTGGTTACAGCTTGGGATTTGTACAATGCGGCTACCGATATGTATAAGTCAACTCAGCTCGACCAGCCAATGATTCTTTCACAGAACTTGGCAATGAGTAGCTTCATTCAGAATAAGTTGATTTAAAGATATAACTACATAAGATTGAATATAGAAAAGTCGATAACAAGAGCCATCAAGCCGCCGTGAGGTGTCGGCTCTTTCTTTTAGGTGTTTTTAGTTACATAAGTTCGTAAATTTATAACGGTTATTCAGTTGCATCCTACAGCGGTAGGGGTTCCCAAAGAAAACCAATCGCACTGGGTGCGTGGGTTGTATGGTAGTGATACCAAATTATTCTTATCAAATTCAATCCTACAATAGGATTAGCACAGTTTACTCTGTATAAGCAGCCCTTAATAAGCAGAGGTTGGCGAGGGTTCGATTCCCTCCTTTGGAACTAATTGTTTTTAAAGTAATAATTATGGATAATTTTAACGCAAAATTAAATTTATTAAAGCTCAAAAGAGCTGGTGTCATGCAGATTCAAGGACGTGGCGAAGTTCTTCGATGTCTGGTTATTCCGATTGAAGAGAATAATATCTTTGTAAGCACGGATGATAACAATCGTCCAAAGGCTGCTTATCTCGACCTTACCGCTTGGGCACTGCAGAACCCTAAGTATGATGAAACTCATATGATTAAGCAGTCGCTACCAAAAGAGGTTCGTGAGAAAATGACAGACGAGGAAAAGAAGGCGATGCCTATTCTTGGTGGCATGAGACCAGCGAGCTTTGAGGTTCAAAATGCGGCTACGACTTGCGATGCTCCTTTTGCTCAGACGCAAAATTTAGATGATTTGCCATTCTGAGTAAAGGTGTTATTAGATAATGGATTTAAATTAGTTTTAGATTATTAGAAATATGCGTAGTATAACGAGTAATTGGTTTGAGGTAGGAATCCGCTACCAAAAGACCCAAGAAGATGGTTCGGAGAAATCTGTTACCGAAAAGTATGCGATTGATGCCTTATCCTTCACGGAAGGTGAGAGCGCAATCACAGAGGAAATGGCTGCTTATATCAGTGGCGAGTTCAAGGTTAAGTCGATGCAAGAGGCTTCATACAGAGAGGTATTCTTCTCTGATAAGGATGATGATGATTGCTGGTACAAGGAGAAATTGCAATTCATTTCCTTTGATGATAAGTCAAATAAGGAGAAGCGTAGCAACGTGACTTATCTCGTACAGGCAAAGTCAATGCACCGAGCAATAAGTAACATTGATGAGGTGATGAAAAAGACCATGATAGAATATGAAATCATTGGTCTCAGCAAAACCAACGTGTACGATGTATTCGAACATAAGACAAAGGAGGAGAAGGAACAGAAGTCTAACGATGAAAAGAAGGAGGAGTAAAACATGGCAAGGCCTAAAAAAAATGCCGTAGAACAGCCTTTAGGACTGAACGGTGATAAATTATCAACAGAGAATAATAACGCCCAGCAGAGCCAGGAAAATGCGGCTCAGCAGGAATATAACGGACAAGTTAAGGAGTCTGAGGAAGATAAAATTCCTTTGGAAGTAACAGATGGCGTTCCGTTGCCTATCTATAATAGCAATAATTCGTTTGTTATTTATGCCCCAAACGATATTGAAGCTCATAAAGGACAATTATTGGTAAAGACGGGTATTACGCTCAAAGATGGTTATAGCGGTCTAATTACTCCTATCATAGAGAATGCTCTCAAAGGTATCCCTACGGAAACCGATTATCGTTTACAGCACTCTGATGTAATATCTACATATGTCAAGGAAGGAGAAGAGGTAAGGCTCGTACTCTCTATCAACGATGAGACAATGATACAAGAGCAAACGAACTTCGGTTCACGCACTCGCAATCTTATTATTCCGAAAGGTGTTCCGCTCGCTACTCTTATTGTATATAAATTGTAGTCAAACTTGCGGATGGCATACCCTCTATGTCATCCGCTAAAACCTGAATAAAATGAATGATAAAACAGAAAAGTTAAGAAAGCTGATTGAGATAAATAATGCGTACCGAAAGATTAGGAAAGACAATCTCGTCTACGAGGTTGAAATTCATTGCGTTGGTGGAACATACATGATTAAGAATCAGCAGATTAATTCCAAGATTATAGATATGCTTATAAAGGAATCTCAAAAGCTGATAGAAAGTGAGGCGAATAATGGTTAAAAAAGTAGTTATTGTTAAGCTCAAAAAGACAAAAAAGGAGGAGGTTTTTCTTACTTGCCCAGAGATTTACCTTAAGCATAGCAAAGAAGAACTCGGAATATGTCTTAATGCGCTATGGAATGCGCTATCGAAAAATAATGGCCGCTACGAAAATCGTTATTGTGTGGTTTATTATCGCAATAACGACAAATCATTAAAAACTGTTGTATGGGACTAAAACCGAAAAGAAATGATGGAAAGTTCTGCGTTGTGTATCCGCACTCGTTGGATGATAACCTTCTCTCTATGTATGCGCAAGGTATGAGTATTCCTGAGATTAGCAAAGAAACAGGAATGTCATGTGATACAATCAGAAGAAGACTCACCTCTAAGGGTGCGAATCTTTCTGCTGTTCGGTATATAACATCTAAGGGTGGGTACAGGAAGAGCGGCCGAAATATTCCATGGACAGATGAGATGGTCAAAAAACTTATAGAGTTATATCCGACACATACAAACATAGAGATAGCAGAGATTCTTCAATTAACAGAAAGGCAGGTAATAAGAAAAAGCCGTACTTTGAAGCTTTATAAAGATGCCGAATGGTTAAAGAACCAGCACAAAGAACATATCTATCTTGCATCGATAATCAGTCGCAAAAGCAAAAAACATTTTTCATTTCAAAAAGGCAATACATACGGAAAGGAGTATTGGAAACGGATAAAATCACTTTAAAACTTAAAATATGGAAAAAAATAAAGATTTACCAAAAGAGGAGCAGCTTCGTATAATTCTACGGAATTACGACAGTAAAAAGGCAGAATGTGATGCTCTTGTAAAAGAGAACTCTGAATTAAGAAAAACAATCAAAGAAAAAGATGTTCTTTACAAGAATATGCTCGACCGCTTCAATGGTTTGAACGGGAAAGCTGTTTCTAAAGAAAACTGGGAAGCGAGATATAATCAGCTTAAAGCGGATTTAGAAAAAAGAAACAAGCAGTTTACTACGATGCATAATCAGTTACAGAAGGCACGCAGTATATTGGATTCTCTGAGAGGGGTATTTTGTGGAGCTTATAATAAACTTGAGGATTATTGTGCCGCAGTAGGTATCGGACATGAAGTTATCATATCCAAAGAGGGCGATGGGCTTGTCTACGACCGTGAATATAAAAACATGAAGCAGGAAGATAAATTCGTTAGCTATGTAAGGGATATTATCTCCGTGTATAAAAAGACTGGTGCGCTCAGAGGTATCTCTCTTATCGCAGGGAAATACAATGTTAGTTCTTTGACCAAAGAGCAATTTTTCAAGTATGGCCTGAATTGTGATGATATGATTTCTGACGAATACATAAGAAGTCTTTATGAAAAGGCAAAAAAACATTTGTAATTATGGAAGATATTATAATTAAGCGAGATGGTAATTTCGGCTTTGACGTGTGGCAAGGAAATAAACACAGTAACCATCTTGGGTATGATGAAATGTTAGGGCTTATTTCAGCCCTAACAATGCCAGAGAACAGACCTTGCCTTCAATGGATGAAATCTGACGAAGAATGGGAAAGACAAGATAATATTTTAAAAACAATCACAAAGCAGCCTTTATTTGAAGGCATACGTAAATGCGAGATATGTGGTTGCGAGAAGCCGATAAGCGAATTCTCTGACTCTCACATGTATCGTTGCAAAACTTGTCAATCCGAAATAATGCGTAATACAATAAAAGAAATAAAGAAATGAAAAATAAATCAAAGAAATTGTATTTGAAGTTTAAAGGGATGATTACTTTCCTGTTGTATCTAACATTTTGTCTATGTGCATATATAAATAGAAATTTAAGTGCATGTTTGTTGTTGATGTTGCTCTGTTCCCTTTGGGCAATATTAATGTATTGGATGCAAAGCCGCATCAACGATAAACTCGCACAGCATAATGCCGAACTGATGAAGCGGAACGATGATTTATCGAAGCTGTGTGATGACATAGACAAGGATAGAGCTACACGTCGCATCATTTCATATTTCTATCTGTACAAATACCTCAATGCTCAAAACGATGTCGATTTCTGTAAGCGAAAGATAAATTGTACTGATTATCTTTCTAAAAAAAGATGGTTAGAATTTATGATTGAAACATATACAGAAATACTTAAAGAAAGAGGGCAGAACGTATGAAAGATGTAGAAATATTCAATGATAGTTTTCAAAATTATAAGACCTACTGTATTCCACATGCGCAACTTATTTTAACTGACGTACCCTACGTTCTTGGTAAAAACGCTTATGCCTCCAATCCTGCTTGGTACAAGGATGGTGACAACAAAAACGGAGAAAGTGAACTGGCTGGTAAGCAGTTCTTTTCTTCTGACAGTGAGTTTCGCCCTGCCGAATTTATGCACTTCTGTAGCAAGATGCTTATAAAAGAGCCTAAGCAGTCGGGCAAATCACCTTGTATGATTCTGTTTTGTGAGTACGAACAGCAATTTCAGTTTATACAGCTTGGTAAAAAGTACGGACTGATGCACTATATACCATTGGTATTCCGCAAGAACTTCTCGGCTCAGGTATTGAAAGCAAATATGAAGGTTGTTGGTAATTGCGAGTATGGTCTTATCCTCTATCGTGATAAATTGCCGAAATTCAATAATAATGGGCAAATGATATTCAATTGCTTTGATTGGGTTAGAGATAATTCAACGCCAAGGGTGCATCCTACCCAGAAGCCTGTACCTTTGCTCGAAAGGTTGATAGAAATCTTCACAGATAAAGGGGATGTAGTCATTGACCCATGCGCAGGTTCGGGAACAACTCTTAGAGCTGCTGCGAATTTAGGTCGTAAGGCTTATGGTTTTGAGGTAAATAAGGAGTTTTTTAGAGGAGCAAAAGAAAAAGTATTATCAAGAATTGAACCCAGATTATTTTAATTATGAAGTACGATGAGTTTTTAAAGAAGGAGTCTGCTCGAAAGTCAAGAGCAACCCCTCGGCATGAAGAGTCTCATATACAGATACAGATGGTGAATTGGTTTCGCTTGCAATATCCATCATACATTATCGCTGCCATCCCCAATGGTGGACGGAGAAATGCTGTTGAAGCAAAGATAATGAAAGGAGAGGGTGTGTTGGCAGGCTTCTCTGACCTCATTGTTGTAGCATTCAATAGTATCCTTTTTGTTGAGGTTAAGACCGAAAAAGGAAAGCAGAGCGCATCACAGAAAAAGTTTCAGTCTGATGTAGAACGATTAGGTTTTCAATACTCCGTTTGCCGTTCTTTCCAAGATTTTCAGTTAACTATCGAGCGGTGGCTTAAAGCTAAATTTTCCGTGTAATTAATTAAAGAACAATATTTAAGTCTAAAATAATATTAAATACTAATAGAAAGTTAATAGGAAATTTGTTTGTCTGAAAATAAAATATTAATTTTGCGGTATAGAAATTAATAATTAACAATAAAAAAAGGAGATACAACAATGAAAGTTACAATGATTAACGGAAAGGTAGTAGAAGCTAACGTTTTTGATTACGTTGCTCAGATTTACGAAGGTGGTAAATGGCAAACGGTTGCCGTTAGCCCAGACTATTCAGATGTTGAAAAGAAACGTAAAGAGTATGCCGTTAAAGGTTACTATAACAGAATCGAACAACTAAACTAATTAATAATATATAGGAGATACAACAATGATGACAAAGGAAGAAGAAATCAAGCATCTTGTAGCCTTGATGGGTAAGGGCTGCGGTGACACATACTTCAATCAGTTCTTTAGCATCTGCGACATAGAACAGATGATACAGAATATTAAAGATGATTTTGCTATCGAGATGGGTTGCTCATTCGTTAAGAAGGCAGAGGTGCTTGAGACGAAGTTGCATGAGGAACAGAAAGCCCACGACCAGGATATGCTTGACTTCGTTGAGGAGATGCTTATAACAGAAGCACAGGGTGGCAATTCACTCAATGTTGCGATGAAGAAAATTGGAATGGATAACACCATTAAGATTAAGTACAAGAATGAGATTGCACTCAGCGAGGAGGAGATTGATTATTTGGTTTCTAAAATTGATTAACATGTAAGGATGCTTTTCTATGATTACTATTATAAATAAATATACAGGCGAGTTTATCACTAAGTACTCAGGTGCTTTGGTTAGCGAATCAAATGTTGATTCTTTCATCGCTAACGTAAAGGGTTCAGGTACGTTCAGAGGACGTTGGAATGCTATTGTGGAAGTATTCATTCCTCTGAAAGGCTTGAATGCCACACAATGCCTTCTCAAAAGCCAGTATGCGGTAAAAGAATGCATGGATAAGAAATAATAAACGTTTAAATATAGGAGATATAGTTATGGCATTAGCAGTTTCATGTCACGGAGTTAAGAAGCTTGTTGAGGATATTAACAAGCTATACGGAAAGCATATTGTAACCGCAGAATTACAGAAAGACGGATGGGTCATCCTTGTAGGAGAGGAAATCCGAATTATGTCGAGGCCTTGTGAAGCGGTTCAATTCCTTGATGGATTGAAATGTATGGCCAAGATTATGAAAGATAGTTTTTAATTTAACAATCGGGCAGCGTAACGGCTGCCCATAAAGATAGGAGATACAATATAATGGGAAATGTAGTAAAATTTGATATGTGTAGCAATGAGAAGGTAAGACAAGAAGTAGCCAATCACCCAAATTATAAGGTTAAATGGATGGCTGGTTTTGCTTGGAAAGGTGCTTGTAGCAGAGAACTTAAACGTGAGGGTGAGCGAAAAATTTATTGCCCTGGAGGTTGGTTTATTGGAACTTTCGAAGATGAACTGAATCGTTGCTTAAATTGGGCTTGCGCTCAGGACATAGAGATTAACCATGATAAGAAGGAAATCTTTATCAATGGTTTTAGTGAAAATGATATGCTTTAAAATATAGTCTTATGTTTGTAGAATTTAAGAACTTAAACGTAGCATTCGGGGTGGAGTATCCTTTAGCTTATGTTTATTTTAACAAATACAACGGTGAGCGTTTTTTAAGGGAACAGGGTGTAGCTTTATCTGGCTCATTCGCCAGTTTTATTCCGCTTATTGCAATCGTTGATAACGTGCCACAGAAAGTGAGCAGTAAGATTTTCTTTACTAATTATCGCATTATTACTGAAGAAGAAGAGAAAGATGCCTTAGATACTCTTAAAAGAAGTAATCTTACTATTAACAATAAAGGTAACATTTCCTTCCTTGATTATAAGCAGATATGTTTTGAGGTGGATGGAAATATTCTTACTTACGATGACTTCTGTAAGTATCAGCTACCTAAGAATAAGGTATTCAAACTAATCTTTGATAATGGCTTCTCCTATTATGGCTCAGAACCTTTTAAGGGTGATGTAAAGAAGTATGCTGATACCGCAATCAGGGTTGCTGAGAAGATTGGTTATCTTTGGTTTAATTGGAGAATGGGTTTCACACTTAACAACCTTCTTTGCGTAGATGTTTATTATGGGAAGGATGAAAGCTATTCTGAGGTTTCTAATACATAATAGATATGGAAGATAAGAAATTTATTATCGAAGCTCACGGAGAAGCACCCTACGCTTTGCGCATAAACGAGGGTTATGAGCTTGTAAGTAACGATAGGACTATGCGCCTTTTAATCGGTAAAGTGTCATATACTGATGATAATACAGGTCAGCAGGGTAGTATCTTTAGAGTTGCATGTTTTGTTCGTGAGGATGGCGGTTGGATAAAGACAAGCGAAGAATCTCTTACAAAGACCATAACGGACTACGTCAAGCAACTGAATAAATCTTTGCAATTCACGAAGGCAGTGAAGGAGTATAGAGAACAGATGGATATATCCGACCAGTGGTCAACACAGAATATGCGATTAGAATGAGTTTTATTTTATTCATGTCATCACTATGCGTTATAAGCATAGTATTGATACATTTTCTTCATCGTGAAAGATAATATGATTATGAAAGATATGTTAACTTATAACAATCGAGCAATCGACAGTTCGATAGTTTCGCCAAGGCGAATACAGGTCGATGTCTGCGGTTATAAATCAATAATTAATGTTCCATATGATATGGCAGAAGAGCGGTTGCAAGAAGCCCTTGATAATGCCTATTCGATGCTCGTTCAAAGCTGCTATATGGAATATATCCTTGCGGATAATTTCCTTATCATTGCTAAAGATATATTCGTTAGGAAAAAGATATTTCGCTTTAATATTAAAAAGTTTTTCGTTGATTGTCAGTCTGATATAAGAAAAACAATGAAAATATACAAGATGCACATGGATGACGATTATTATGATGAATATTCGTCAATTCTATATGGGAAGGTATCTGATGTGATTGAACATATGCGTAAGCTCATTGAGGATAAGCTCAGAAACCTTCATTCTAAATGCAATCCATATATAGCTTCTTATGCAATAATGATGCAAAACCTTGTACAGCAAGTTGGTGATACTTACAAGAATGTAATGGATTCGTTAAAGAAAAGATATAATGTTGACCTGTCAAAGGTATTCGATAAATACCGCTCTCGGCTTGCCTTTACAATGGTAGACAACCTTTTGTATGCAATTATGCAAAGTGATGCTGATAAGTTCACAGACAATATTGTCAATAATAAGAAGATACTTGCTCTGTGGTCTGAGGTAACCAAGCGATTGTATAACCCAAAGAATCTGAAAGAGGCTCGTTTGTCGGCTTTCTATAGTATGCCGAAAGAATATCAATCTTTGTACACCCTGAATGAGGATGGCACTTGCGAGCCAAAGGAGGGTGTGTCTAAATGGAAGAAAGGAGCGTAGGGTATGGATAGAGAAGATATGCGTAAGCTGATTTCGTGGGGTAATGAATGCTCTAAATACACAAAGAAGAAGCTATCTGAGATAACTGTTCAAGAATGCCTTGATTTTTGGCACTTTATGATATGGAATAAGCATAACTTTGCCCCACCAATTATATACTATAAGAGTTAGATTCTCATTTTATCTTAATATATATGTTGTATCTCTTGGGAGTGGCGGTCTCGGCTGCTGCTCCCTTCTAAAAGAAAAAATTAAATTAAAAAGTATATGGAAGAAATAATCAAAATTACTGAGCATAACGGCAAACGTGCCGTCAATGCAAGAGAACTACATCAGTTCTTGGAAAGTAAGCAGGATTTCTCTAACTGGATTAAGAATCGTATCGAAAAGTACGGATTCGTTGAAAATCAGGATTATTGCTCATTCAATAAAATTATTGAGCGAGAAATCGGAGCAACAACAAGAGTAGAATACGCCCTTTCCGTTGATATGGCAAAGGAGCTTTCAATGGTTGAGAATAATGAAAAAGGTCGCCTTGCTCGCAAATACTTTATTGAGTGTGAGAAGATAGCAAGAGAAGTAGCTATGGCTTCCTATCAGATTGAAGACCCCATCAAGCGTGCTGAGCGTTGGATTGAAGAGCAGAAAGAAAAGAAAGCACTCGAAGCAAAGAACCTTGAAATGCAACCAAAGGCGCATTACTTCGATGAACTTGTTGAACGCTCCCTGCTTACAGGTTTTCGTGATACCGCAAAGGAACTTGGCTTAAAGCAGTCTGAGTTTATCAAAATTCTTATTGATAGGGGATATATCTATCGTACACCAAAAGGCGAGCTAAGACCGATTGCTAAATATACAAATGATTTATTTGAATTAAAAGACTTTAAGAGCATAAGCAGCGACCACGCAGGGGTGCGGACTTGGATAACCGTCAAAGGAAAGAAGGTATTTCAGCTTTTATTCAGTAGAAAGGCATAAAGCTGCTGCTCCCTTCTGAGTAATAAAGCCTTTTAGTTACTTTTATTTTCTTTTACAGCACTAATAATTTATTTTAGTCTGCTTTTAAAAGCTATTGTTTCCAAAAATTGTTGGAGAAAAATTTTGTAGTTCGCAGATTTCTTTTTAATTTTGCGGCGTTCACAAGATAATGGTAAACCATTACGTAGGAGCAGCGGTTAATGCTCATTCATCTGGATGGGCATATTTTATGCTCTGAAAGACCGAAATATATACGGTCGCCAATACGTATAGATAAAAACGAAGCTCTTACGAGTGGACTACCATCTTGTGAACAGCGTATATGGCGACCGCTTTTTGTTTGCCTATAATTCTTCTAATAAGTTCACAAGATGGAAGAAATCAAAATTATTAGCAAATCAATTCTTCTTGACAAGGAGATTGATGTTTGGGGTTCTGCCGAAAACCCATTATTTCGGGCGAGCGATGTTGCAGAATGGATAGGTCATTCTAATATCGCCTCTATGGTGGAAATGGTCGATAATGACGAAAAGGGTCTAAGGAATATTTATACCCCTGGTGGTTCTCAAAGCGTTTGGATGTTTACTGAAGATGGGTTGTATGAGGTTCTGATGCGTTCTCGAAAATCAAAAGCCAAACAATTCAGAAAGGGAGTAAAGGCTATCCTTCACGAAATCCGCACCAAGGGCGGCTATATTGCTTCTTCGGTCAATGATACTCCCGAAGCTATCATGGCACGAGCCTTGAAGATTGCGGATGAAACATTGAAGCGGAATGAGCAAAGAGTTCGTGAGCTTGAAGCTCAGACCGAACAGCAGGCACAGACCATCGGCATTCAGCAGAAAGAATTGACTGTTGCCGCACCAAAGGTAAAGTACTACGATGATACACTTGCATCAACGGACTGCCTTACCACTACACAAGTTGCTAATGACCTCGGTATCAGCGCAAGAGCACTCAATCAGCAACTCGCCAACGCAGGTATTCAATACTTTCAATCAGGCTCTTGGCATTTAAAGGGTAAATTTCGTGAGTGGCAGCTCGCAAGCACCCGAACTTATAACTACATGAAGGGTGACGGTTCTACTGGGACGAAAGTAAACCTTGTGTGGAATCAACGTGGCAAGCGTTTTATTCTTGCTCTCTATAATAATGATTTTAATCTAAAGGATGCTATCGCTGAAATCAACGGCGAAAAGAGAGCTGCGCTTGAATCTAAAAACAATCAGTCTAACTTTTAATTGAATAGGAGATAATAAAATGGAAAATAAGAATATGACAACAGAAGAAATGATGGTAGATATTTGCGATAAGATACGGAGACGCATAGATGCACTGAGAGAGCTTTTAAAATTACAGAAAGAAACGATGGCTTTTCTTGTAAAAGAAGGATTAGATGATTCTAAGGAAGGAGAAGCTATTGCCGAGAGTATAGGGGAAATGATAAAATCTTTTGGCGATGTTCTGCCAGATAACATCTATAACAAGATAATTGAAGGAGAGGTTTAATACATTGCGTATATAGGAGATACTTAATACAACAAGGTGTAAATAATTATAGGAGATACAGCTACTATAAGAAAGGCAGGGCACTATTTGCGCTCTGCCTTTTCTTGTCTTTTCTACCCGTTACGTTTTCTTTATTTTTTCGATATATGGCTTGAATATGCCTTGAAGTTTATTATATGTTTCTAATATCCAAGCGAATATGGGTTCCCATTTGTCTTGCTCATATCCACCATATTCATAATTCGTAGCCATTATTACACTCGTTTTGTAGTCTTCTGCCAAGTTCCATTGAAGTGCAGGCTTTCCGAATACTTCATTGATAGCTTCCTTATCCTTTTCTATCAGCTTATAATGCTTTTTGTTTTCAGCTTTATCAGGACCATCAAGCAACAAGCGGACAGAAGCAGAACCTTTGCGTACAAACAGGTCGTAATGAACCTTTGATGTTCCCGTTGAGATATTCATCCAATGGTAGCTTTGTGGCATCTTTTGAAAGTCAGCTCCGTTCTTGCTTGCGTATTCATTGAATGCCGTCCAAAACTTCATCAATCGCTGTTCTGTGTCTGATTTCGGCGAAGCTTCGCCCTTCTCGTATGGTGGTGCGCATACAATATCAAATAGTATGCCTACCTTTGAGTTGCCAACACTCACGGCAGTTGCTTCTATCAGATAGAAGTTACATTGAATGGTTGAATCATTCAGCATCTGAATAGCACTGATATGCTCTGCTCTTGCTTTCTCAACTATCCATACAGCGTAATCAGCGTTATAATGTGCAGCATAAGTTATTACCTTACCCAAATGGTCGGAATCGCTATCGCCAAACTGATTTTCTATAATGATACTTTTCTCTCCATCATCACCAGCTTTGGCTACAATATCAACTTTCATCGTCTCCAGTTTATGCTCACGCTCGGCTTCTGAGATATTGATTTCCAACTTCTCTGATAGTATGCCGATATTCTTTGTAAGCCAAGGTGTGAACCCTGATGCTTCACCATCAAAGATTTCCTTTAACGGATGGGTATTTATCTGCTCTATATCTTTCATTGTTATTTATCCATACAAGGAATTTTCATTTCCCACAATGATACTCTTTCAAATTGTTTCGCAAGGATTCTTATATATCCATGACCTTCTTTTAGGTATTTAACTACCTCTCCTTTCTTAAACATTCCAGGTGATGCCGTTTTAGGATTTCCACTCTCCAAGAACATAGTTATTTTCTGTTTCTTTTTGAGCTGCCCATTCTCATCATAATATCCAAATGTAGCCACAAAGGAGTTATTCTTATCGTAATCAAAGATACCTTCATTGCAAATGATTCTAAAATCATTTTTATAATGAGACCAGAAGATAAACGTATTCTTCTCTTCATCCTCATACATAAAAGATACATACTCTTTCGTTCCTCTTAGTTCATCTGCCTTATGTAAAGTACTCGACCACTCTTGTGCGAATGTTTGCATCGTAAAGAATAACATAGCTCCGACAAATAAAAGCTTCTTCATATTCAATATCTCCTATATTAATATTTATAAATTGTACAATACCTATTTAAAACACGCTCTGCGGCGTTATCTTTTCCTTGCTTGGTATATACTAAGGCAAGGCGAAGATACCCCGTTCTACGCAAGCAACCGAGGTACATCATCCGCTCGTAGCAATATGATGCCCTGCTAAGTATTCCTTCTTTAAGATAGCATTGAGCCATTGCCGCCAACTCCTTTGGTGATGCGTCATAAATCTGTGTCATAACTCGTCTGATTTGGTTATGAATGCAAAGATAGCAAAAAAATGGAGTAATATCATATTATATATCATATTTTATATAAAATTATCTGTAATTCACCATTTAAGTCTAAAAGAACATTAAAAACTAATAGAAAGTTAATAGAAAATTTGTCTGTCTGAAAATTAAATATTAATTTTGCGGTATAAATAATTAATAACAACAATTAAATTTAGGAGATACAACAATGACAACAAAAGATGTAGAAAAGCTTTTAGTTAAGCTTACAGACGAGCAGAAACAACTTCTTAAGGACACAATCAACTTTGGCTTTTGGGGTAATGCCGACATGGAGTTTGTAGAAGACAAAACAGAAATTAAGACTTTAGGAAGTAATGGGTACTGTACTAACGAAGCTAAAAAGGCAGGGCATTTTAGTGGAAGAAAAATATCTGCGATGTTTCGCTCTATTTACAGAAAACTTTCTATTATCGGTGGAATGGGAGAATTTCTTACGCACTGCTCTGATTGGTGGGGCAAAGGTACAGGTGATATGATTTTCATAAGAATCGATTTTGTAGAAGCCTTTGAAGGCTGGGCTAAAGAAAAGTAATAATATAGGGGCAGGGCATCCTGCTCCATAAATTTAGGAGATACGACAATGAAACGGTTTGAAGATTACGAAAAAGCTTATAATAAATGCTATGAACTTTTGCAAAAACTCACAGCATTGATAAAAGAGACAGATGGCAACCTCACTATCGAGATAAGATTTACTTATATTGACAAATACCCAATACTTTCTGTTACATACTATTGTAATTACCTATACGCATTTCTTCCACAAGAAGATGGTACATTTGTTATTTCTACAGATAACAAAATCTATACAATGGATGAAATTGAGGCGAAGATAAGAAAGAATTGTTTGTTAGACTAAAGGATATGAGCAAGCAAGAATTTCTAAGCAAGTGTTATAGCTGTAACGAGTATAACACTTGTTATAATACAATATTATATAGATTAGGTTGTGGTACTTATCTGGCTTATCTTGAAACCAATAATTATTTAGATGAGAAATGATTATGAATAAGTATTTGGAATTGAAAATGAAGCAATCGAAAGAGTTTCGCAAACTTCCTATGAAGGTAGCTTTTGGCAAAAAGCAGTTTGAAGAAATAATGAAACAATGGGGATTTACGACCAGCAAAGAGGATATTGCTAAGGTCAGTATGCTTTTTCCTGGTTGCTATTGTTTGATAGAAGATAAACCTCTTTTCGATGAGTATTTTGAGCGAACCGAGAAGGAAATTACAGATTTTCTAAAGGATGACGAAAATTTAAAAACAGCTCTGAAATACGAGTTCGCTATCCATGAATGCGGATATACAGATACGCCGCAAGACGCACTACCTTCGCTCTTTATCACTCGTGTTGATTTAAAAACAAACGAAAGGCTGAAAAGGGTATTCAATGAGGCTTGGACTGAATTTCTAAACGAAGAAGTAATGTAAAAAAGATAAAATTATGACAAGATTTATTGAGGTAAAGTATAACGGAAGGCGTATTCTTATTAACGTAGCCAACATAGCTTTTATAGAGCCATCATGGAATAACAAAAAGGAAACGTCAATAAAGCTAAATTGTACAGTCTATCCAACAGGAGGTAAGGTTATTCTTTGTGATGAAAGTTACAATATATTATTGGCAAGACTGGGTAACATTGTTGATGTAGATATAGTGGAATAGAAATATGAGAGCATTTGACGTATTATACGTAACTCGCTTGGTGTATGACGTTTATCGCATTGCTTTAAAAGAGTTCTTATAAAGAAAAAGCACCGCCCTCGGAGATACGAATAAGGGCGATGCTGAATGTAAACAGTTGTTTTGTTTAACGTTGTGAGCACATAGGAGATACGCACTCGATACAACAATTAATGCAAAAGTAACAAAAAATATTTGGATATCTGAATATTTCTTCATATATTTGCGAATTATTAACAATTCAAAAGGAGGTCGTATGGAAATACCTGTTAGAGTCAGAGAAGCAATGAAAGATGAAATGAACCGTTATAAAGGCTCTATCATCTTCCTTGGAGTGTATAAGGGGAAGACTGCTTGGCAATTTAATTACTTAGAACCTGTTTGCGTAGGTCTGCCTTCCATATATCTTTATGATGGCAACAAAGTTGATTACCTTTGTGGAGAAAAAGTTTTTTCTATTATTTCACAACTTCAAAAATAGCGGAATGTTTGAGGTTAAATAGTTTGTCATCAATTCGCATAATACCTCTTCCTTCCCAAATATACCCTCTTATTCCTGCTGCATGCGATTGCCCTCCTTGACATAAAGAAAGGAGGGCTTTCTTTTCATCCATATTAAAGTACTTTTTATAATAGACTTGCGCATCAACTCTTTTAAGAGAACCATCTTTAAAGCGTTGGATAATTGTAGAATGCCCATCTCCTTTTGTATTAGACCATCCTATACACATTTCATACACGCCCTCCTCTCTACATGTTTCATTAATGAATTCTTTGTAGCGTAGAGCTGTCATTTCTTTATATTTCTTCGCATCTTTCCATTCACACAATTTTACCCATGTTGCTTTAGAACCATCTTTATTGAGCCATTTTTCCCAAGTATGAACACCATGCGAAAGATAATCAACAGCAGGATTCATTGAGTTCCTTGCTGTCACATTAAATCCCCATAATCTTAACATATATGTAGGCGAACATGTAGCGCAATTATCTTGATAACCATTCTTTACTCCACCCAGATAGTTTGGGTTTGCATTCTGCTGGTCTGCACGCTCCCAGTTCATTGGACGACCTTTTAGAATACCAAGCTTCTTTTCGAGTTCTCTACAATTCGTAATCTGTTCTTTTGAGAATCCATCCCATAGCAATTTATCCCAACGTTCACGGATAGCTATACCATCAGCAAAACGCTTATAGAGATATTCAATGTTTGCTACAGACCAAGAGTTAGGGGATTGTATAGCTTTATATACAGCTTCATATCTCTTAGCAAGCGCACCTGAAAGAATATTCTTTGAATACGTTAGCTTAGAGCGTAACTCGTCCATCTTATCCTCGTATATAGTCATACGGCGATAAGTCCAAGCTTTCTGTATTGCCTTTGCATCACGTTTTGCATGACGAACTTTTGCAACCTCTGCAATAGCTTCCTTAGAAGAAACCGCCTTTAGCCCCAATTTCTTGCGGTCTGACGGGCTTAAAAGATGCGCCCAATACTTTGTGTTGTCTTGCAAGTGCCAAGCCAATTTACCCCTCATTCCTGCCTTTACAATAGCTTCGGAGTTATCCCTGATGTACTGATTGTACTTTTCTGGCATGGTGAGTACGGCAAAAGGGGATACGTAGTTGCTCATATCCTCGCCAGCCATCAGGCGTTTATAAAACTCTTTCTTCTCCTCGCCTTGTATGGTTATAGGGTCTGAGGTACAGATACAATTCGAATGCCAACTTCGCCAATCAAAATCTTTCGGGTAGCGACCCTCGAGGTCATTACATATATCATCAATATTGTGCTGTGGTGATACGTGAATATACTGACCGATAACGAATGGCTCGTTCTGCCATCGTTCATTTCTTGCCTTGTGATATGCGGCATTTATCTCCGTTCTTGCTACTCTGAGAGCGTTCTTTCTCGCCGAGCGGTAAACACCCATACCTACCTTCTCCAATGGTTCTTCAATGAAGCGAACCTTGCCGTCAATGATTCTACGTCTGCGCCAAGTCACCACATCCTTCTTCTTTCCGTTCTTCTGAACTTTGATGGTATGATAACGGCGATACATCATATCTGGGTCGTTGAGGTACTTTCGTATGCTCTTGCCTATTTCCTCTGCTGATGAGCCTTTTCCGATTCCGTCAGCAATGGTGTTGCTCATAGCCATTTCAAACTCACTCTTTGTCTGCTGGCAGTAGTTCCAAACAATCTGAGCAAGATTCAATCCGTTCTTTGCTTTCAAGCGATTAGAAATAAACGTGGCTGCGGCGGTATCTCGTGCAACCCTTATAGCTTTATCAGTAAGCACGGAATAACCGCCTATAACCATTTCATCGTGGTTATACGCCAACGCAACACCATCGGTGATGCCGCTCTTATAACAGAGAAGGCTATTCTGATAGTAATCATTAAAGATGTCATCCAGGCGAGCCTTTAACTGCGGAAAGTTATCGAAGTTAAAAAGCGCATCATCTTCGAGCACATCTTCCCCATAGCCAAGAGAGGTGAGCTTCTTGACATAATCGCTGTATAATCTGCCCAACCGCTTGTTATAAACGGCGAACAGATTATTCAGTTGTTCTTTCTGCTGTTTTGATGTGAGCTTCTTTGACATTATTTTTTGTTTCTATATCTCTGTTCGATACTCATAAAAGCCAACTGCTCCTTTGTTGGTGCATTATTGTACTTATCAATCAGATGTTCCATCTTATCATCGTATTTATGAAAGTTCTGTCTATCTTTGATATACTTGTATTGTTCTCTCATATTATTAAGGGTTGCCGTTTTCCACGAATAACCCTCGTAATTGATATGGAACTTATTATCTGATGTATCAAAGCGCACCTGTCCAAAGGTTCTTGACATACCAGCTACCTTCTTGCCATTGATTCCGATATTTGTATGCAAATTGCCGTTATCATCTACTCGCAAGCCCGTGATAGTGATAAAAGGCTCATCAGGGTAGAGGTTTTTTAAGTCCTCACGCCCTGCGTAAACGGCTTTCGCCTTATCGGAATCCGTATATGCTCCATTATCATCAACTGTGTTCATATAATCTTTGACGGCAGATATTTTCTCCGCTGATATAGTCTCCTTTGGATGGCTTTTCTTAGTTCCTCCGCTTGCTTTTGCCATAGTTATTCCTCCTCCTCCTCTTCATTGGAAACCGATTGTTCTCCACTTGCGGCACTACCAAGTCCCGAAAGGGCTGCTTGCTGCGCCAACGCTTCTTCCTGTTCGCTCTTCATTTCTTCCTCAACCTTATCAGGGTCATCATTGATAGGGTTAAGTTCGATGGCACGGCGATTAGAGGTAGATTTCGCACCACCATTGGATGAAGTGATAAGTTGCAATAATTCCACATCGTTTTTTGGCAGATATGGCTTAAAGACTGGTTCAAAGTCAATCTGCTCAGAAACACTTTGGTCGATGCCCTTAACATAAGCTCCAGTGTTACAGATTCCGTTAGCTACAATATTACAGCGACGAGTAAACATCTCTCCAAACATCTCCGTTTTTAAGTCCGCCTTCATGTAAGGAGCGGTAAACATAAGACGGATAGCCGCACCCGATGTGTTATTGCCAAGGGTTTTCATGTTCTCAAAGCTTATGTCTGCGACAGATGTAAAAGAATAGATGATATTAAAGAGATATGCGATTTCTCCCTTCACGCTTTCGGGCGAAGAATCCCATGAAAGCACACTCATCTGAGAACTATCACCACCAACGAAAACAGAACCCTGCTCACCCTTCTCAGCAAAACCTTCCAAACGTCCTTTAACAAAGTACTTTGGCGTGCCGAAATAGTCATTAGTATCTCCCCAGTTAGATATACATGTTTCTACTCTCTCTATCGCCCATTGAACATCCTCCCATTCTGCTTGGTCTTGTCTGTAATATACGACAGGTATCTTTGTGAAGCCATGTGGAAGGGCACTTACCATTCTCCACTCTTCCTTTTTGTCATTGATATACTGATAGCAGAACCTATCATCATATACATCGAAATGCAACTCAGAATTGCCAAGTTCATCAAATACGTAGTACTCACGAGCGAAACCATCCATAATATGATAATCGTTAAAATGTGGATAGAGTTTGTCGCCTCTCGAAGGACTGAGCAGTTGTACCCGAATATCGCCACGAAGTTTTCCTTCGGCATCGGTAGGCTGATACCATAATTCGGCAGCTTCGCACTCCTTGAAGATGGTGCGTGCAAGTTTCTTGTCGAAGTACTTCATCTTATTATCGTGGAAGCAGTGCATAATGCCATCATAGAGCTTCTGTTGCTTGTCGTTCATTTTCTTAATATCAGCACCATGAGCCGTAGCCTTATAGGTAACGGCATTCATAAGCAGGAAACCTACCGTAAGATTGACAAGAGACTTTTGCATTGGAATAGCAATACGAACGACTTCGACCTCTTTTTTCTTGTACTCAGCCTCTCCTGTAATAGGATTCACTTTCCCTGTCGGAACGTTGATTATCTTATTCTTACGAAATTTCTTATCCATTATTCTATGGCTCGCTGGGTCCCATTGCTCTTCAAGGACTGCTAATGGAGTTCTGAAGCCTTGTTTTCTTGCCGTGAGGTATTTATGCACATCACTTGCTTCTGGCATTGATAATATTTCTTGTATCGCCTTCATATATGAATATTTTGTTATAACAAAGGCAAAGTTATCAAATAAGCATTTTGTATTAAAAGTTTTAAGACTTTCCGTGTAAACAATTAGTTAGACCTTAAAATAATAAAGACTATCTTTTCTTATTGAAGCACAAAGCAGAAGCCGAACATCTTACGGTTGGCGATTGGTTAGTAAAGAATGTAGAACTATCATAAAAATAGGGCAGGGAAGAGAATTTCTTCTCTGCTTTATTTTGTTTTACTCCTTCCTATATGCCAATGATTGCACTCGCTACAAAGATATGCGGAGTAACCGAGCAACCGCTTTTTCTTTATGTATCTTGCGGCTGCTTTCTCATTATCAAAGGATAATTTGGCTACCCCTCTGCTATTATAGTGGGAGCGTTTACGATGATGTTCCCTTGGTTGTTTGTCGTATATTCTCTTCATAAGTATTTCGATTTTAACCCATCAGACCGAGAATATCGGCGGCTTGCATTCCGCTGCTATAATCGCCCAATAACTTTTCCATGACAACATATCGACATGCATCGATAGCGTGATTATACATATCTATAGGCTCATTAAGCCACTTTCCTTCCTTATCTTGGCGGTAGGTATAATTATTAAATTCCCTTCTTACATTTGTAGAGTGTTTTGTTATATGAATTGTGTATTCTTGCATCTTCATAATACCAGCTTGGACAGAACCTGCGAACTTCTTTACAGGTTTTATATCAATACCACCATTGTAGATTTCATCAATCAGACGAGGGTCAGCGGACTCTGATATTACCTCAATGTTTTTTTTATCCTCTTTCAATACACTGATAATCTCAAAAGCAAGCATTTTTGTCTGATAGCATATTTCGTCTATATATATATTCTTACCCCATATAAATACATCAATAATAGCGGTTGGGTCAGAAGCATAACCGAAATCCATTCCACGATAATGATGCCTGTACGCTTCTATTGGTATATAATCATCAATGACCACATTCTTAAAAATCAAGCCCTCAACCATAGAGCGCAATCCTAAGCCATAGATACGCCAAAGGCTCGGATTCTTCCATTTAAGGCTTTCAATCTCAGCGATAACCTTTGGTTCGAGAAAGGGGTTATCCTTGTAAGTGGATATGAACCAATAAGTGCTTTTCTCCTCATTCACCTGATTTATCCAGTGGTCTTCTGAGAAGGAAGGGTTATAATCAAGGATAGAGAACTCCGTGGTACGCATCTGTAGCTGCTGCCATTCGATGAAAGAAAGCTCATTCGCCTCATTTACGAAAAGTATCTTACGCTTAGAACCACGCACCTTCTGCTCGTTATCAGTGGAGAAAAACTCAATCCAAGAGCCGTTAGGGAAAGTATAAACGAACTCTGATTTATTCATGCACTTATCATCCCACCAACCAAAGTTGAGCATTATATCCTTGAAATCACGATAGACAGTTCGTTTAATGGAAGGCATACCAGCACGAATGATGGAAACAGTCGTTCCAGCATTGTTGAAGCAAAGCATACAAAGGAACTGCACAACGCTATACGTCTTGGCACTACGGCTTGAGCCTTGAAGAGAGCAAGTTGTGAACCCTGCTTCCTTCGCTGCTTTCACCCTCATGTAGTTCTTTGCTAAATATACGTGTGGCATATAAAGCTACTTTTTTACAATCAATTTTGTTCTATTTAATACAATCATTTCATCACCATTAGATAATAATGCTGTATATCCTTTTGCGGTAGCCCAAGCACCAAAGTTGTCTGTTATTCTTGTGGCAGCTTTTTTGTAACCATTGAATTTATTTATATATTTTTCGTTTTCAAATACCTCGTTTTGCCACTTATCATATACCTTTTGGTAATCAGCTACCTGATTCTTCTTAATGACAGCTTCTATCACCTTATCGTTCTTATCGCCCCAATATTTGCCGTTTGCTGAAAAATAAAAGCCATCGCCCTTCATTCCTTTTCCATCAAACTTGCCTCCTTTTTTGAAATCTTCTATTCTTTGGTCGATAATCTTTGAGTTCTTTACATCGTCAAATACAGCGACATTTCTTGTTATGTACATGTAATCAGAGCTATTTTTCAATGTTTCAAACTCTTTATCATTTGCGAGTTTAGGAGCACCTTTGAATCCTAATATCTCGGCTACATAACCCTGTGTTCTGCCACCTGCCTTTCTATATGCTTTATAGTCTTCCTCATTGAATTTTTGTACCGCTTTTTCTTCTGTACTCTTGTACGTTGAAGACCTTGTTCCTCCACTTGCTTTTGCCATAGTTTTATTCCTCCCCAGTTTTATCAGGCTCCGCATCCTTGCGTTCCTTCTCTTTCTGAATCTCAGCGAGAATCTTCTGATACTCTTCATTATTGGTAACAACGTGTACTTGCAATGGGTCTTGTTTAATCTGCTCGCCCTTGCTTGTAAGGTCAATGCGCTGAATCTTTCCGTAGGCTCTATCAATAACCCTTTCGAGTACATCAAGTCCTTTCTTATCAAGTATTCCCTTTGCAATAATGCGTTGCATCATCGGGCGTGACCTATCGGCCAACACCGCCTTTAATTCATCTTCAGGCAGCGCAGCAATATACAGAAATGACTCTGCGATAATCTGAGAGGAAGGAGCTTCGTAGCCCTTCTCCTTCATTTCCTCGATGAATAACGACATCGTCTTAGGCTTGGGTGGTCTGCCCTTTGGGTTGCCAACTCCACCTTTTTTAAACTTACCTTTTTCAAGGTTTGCAAGCTGTTTTTTACGCTTGCTTTCATCTCTTGATAATGGCATATTAATAGCTTTTATTCCTAATTTATTCCCAACAATAGCTTTTATTTAAGAAAAGCACCTTTATTTTCTTCTTCCTCTGCTGCCATATCTCGGCACATTTTCAGTACATTAAAGTACTCTCCAAGATTATTATTATAGAGCAGCTTTGCTATCTGATGCACAAAAGATGACTTACGTCCATCTTGTTGCAAAGTCACTATCTGGCTCGCTGGCATCATCAAGAACTGCTCCATAATTTCAACCTTTTCCTTAGAGGAAAGAAGTTTCTTGGTAGGAAGCAGAAATCCAACTTCCTCCAAGATTCGTGTTTTTACTGACTTAACCTTCATACTTGTCGCCATTTACGAGGTTCATAAACTCAGCCCTCACTTGTGGGTCATCCTTAAAAGCACCTTCAAGGTAAGAAGAGGTCATAATGCCCTTCTTCTTTGCGCCTCTGAACTCTTTGCAAGAATGGTGTCCCTTCATAACGAGAGCAATACCAAGTGGTGGATATTCGCTACCGAGAGCCTCTTTCAGCATATCTACGATGTCGTGTACCAATCGCTCCTGTATCTGTAAGCGAGCGGAGCAGTAATCAACCACACGGCCAATCTTAGAGATTCCAAGAATCTTTCCCTTTGGGTTCGGGATATATGCGAACCAATACTTTCCCCAAAACCAAACACAATGATGTTCACAATTAGAATGGAAATCACCTTGGTCGATAACCATGTTATCATAAACGATACCATCCTTGCCGTTATCAAAGGTCGTAATCTTTGGCTTCTGTGATGGGTCGTAGCCTCTGAATATCTCTTTCCACATTCTGATAATGCGGTCGGGTGTACCCTTCAAACCATCACGATTAGGGTCTTCGCCAATGTACTCCAATATGCGGACGATATTATCCTCAACAGTTACCTCGTGCTCATCGGGAAAGATAAGCCAATCATTAGCATTAACGATACCACCACAGAAAGATACCTTGTCCTTAGAGCGTTCCTTAACGAAGGTGACCGCCGTATCGTAGTTGCTAAATCCCTCAATAGTCTTGCCGCTATCGCAAATATCATCAACAACAAGGGTTTTAGGGGTAATCTTACGAATATCACATTCGATACGGATGCCAAGCAACTCAGAGAGCTGAATAGCTGTAAAATAGCCTCCTCTTGGAATAGGGTAGATTGCATCATAGCTTCTACCTTTATCCTTAACTTGTTCAGCCATTGCACTGATAGCAGTCTTATAGTAATTATAATCTATCTGAACTTTATTAGAATCTTTCATATTTCCTTATTTATTTTGGTTCTGCTGGCATTTCTCCCAGTACTCTTTATAATCTTGTTTCTCCTCCTCATTTGGCTGACATACCTCATAAGAAGCACCGCATTGTATACAATGATAGAAGTCCACTACTGAATCATCATCCTCGCTGCGGTCACCTGATGAATCCCAACAAATTACCCCCCCACAATAAAAGCAGATAGGGCGATACTTTGTTGGGCTTTTTTTCTTATTCATAGGCAAAATGATTTACTTCACATTGAGAATCTTTTGCTGCTGTAAGGAAAGTCGCCATTTAGGGTTTGCCTCTACGAAAGCAACCGTCTGTCTCAGAATCTCGGCATTCTTCTTTGCATCACCCGTATCACAAGGCTGAACGTAGTAGTAATCTGCATCAATACCACAATCGGTAATCTCATGCTCACCATCAAAGACAACCTTCACCTCAGTAGCAACCTTAATGATAGGTTCTGCGCCCTTAACGAATAAGCACTTAGGAGAGCATGTAACCCAGTTGATACCACCAGGAATCTTGTGCGTTCCGTTGGTTTCAATAGCAATATAGTATCCCCAATTATGGAGAAGGGTAGTAAGCTCCTCATCCACTTGCAATGTAGGCTCACCGCCCGTAAAGACAACGAATTTACAATCGGGTGAAAGTAACTGAATCTTATCCAGAATATCAATAGCTCCCATTTCCTCATTCTTCTTAAAATCAGTATCACAGAAAGGGCACTTTAAATTACAACCCGAGAAGCGGACGAAGATAGCCGCTCTGCCAGCGTGTCTTCCCTCACCTTGGATAGAGTAGAAGATTTCGTTTACTTTATACTTAGCCATTAGAGAGCCTCCTTTCCGTCAATCATCTTATCAACACAATAAACGGCGATATTGCCTTCACTCTCCTGTACCTGTGCCTTGTAGCACTCTGGGAACTGCTCAGTAACCCACTTCGCAATATTCTCAGCGGTAGGATTGAAAGGCAAAAGCTCATTAAGATTTCCGTGGTCGAGACAACCATGAATCTTCTGTTTAAGATGCTTAAAGTCCATCACCATACCATCCTCGTTCAGCTTTTCAGCCTTGCAGTAGACAGTAATAATCCAATTATGACCATGAAGATTGGCACACTTGCTTTCATAAGAGAGATTCAGCTTATGACAAGCGGCAATCTCCATTCTTTTTGAAACGTAATACATAATTTCCTTTCTTTTACTTTGTTATTTCAATTTTTATTCTTAATTTTGCGACCGAGAAGAATAAATCGAGTGGGTCAGTACACTGGCTGCTCGATTTCACGCTTATTCTTCAAAGGCAAAGAGGTGTACCTGCTTTACCGTTTTTTATCAAAGCTTATGGCGATGAACATTGCCTGATAAGCCAACAACAATAACTTCTTTTAAGTTACCTCTTTCATTTCCTTTTGCATGAGTGAGATACATAGAAATCTGGTCTTTGACAAATTCCTTTGTCATAGCCTTGTTATTCTGTATGAGGATAGCAACCTCTGCCCCTTGCTTTGCAGCACCCTTCAAGCTATTTTCTATCTTATAAGAACTCGCTGAGTTGATGGTTTTCATATCCATCACGGAATGCTCTTTGAAGCCATCAGTCTTCTTCGCTCCCGTAATATATGAGTTTTCGCTCATCAAATATACACGATAACCCTTTTTGGCAAGAACTTCTGCGGCATACATTTCCTTGTTGATATTCTGGTCAGCAATCTTATTATGGTCGTTATGTACCACATAATAACCGCCGCTTTTATCGAAGTAGCTATCTTTGTAGTTGCCCGTAGAGACGATGGCTTGAAATTCTGATTCTCTCTTAGCCATCGTCTTAGGGTTACCCGAATAGTTTCGTGTACCTCCGCTTGCCTTACTCATCCTCGTATTCAGTTGGGTCAGGGATACCTGCATCACGGAGAGCTTCCTTGCGTTCCATACAAGTTCCACACTTACCACAATGCTTCTCACCGCCTTTATAGCAGCTCCAAGTCTCAGCGTAGTTGATACCAAGCTTTTTACCATGGCGAGCAACATCTGTCTTCGTAATGTTTGTGTAAGGAGCATCAATGCTGATACCCTCGTAAGTACCATTCTTCATTGCCTCTGACATGGCATCAATAAAGCCCTTGCGGCAGTCTGGATAAATAGCGTGGTCGCCGAAATGGTTAGCAATAAGCACCTTCTTCAATCCATTACTCTCTGCGATACCGCAAGCGATAGAGAGCATGATGCCGTTACGGAAAGGAACTACGGTTGATTTCATGTTCTCATCATCGTAGTTGCCTTCGGGAATAGCTTCTGCACCTTCGAGGAGAGAGGATTTAAAATAATCGTGAATAAAGTTGAGTGGAATAACAATGTGCTTAATACCAAGTCGCTCACAATGCAACTTAGCAAAAGGAATCTCCTTCTGATTGTGGTTAGAGCCATAATCAAAAGAAATAGCAAGAGCAATGTTCTCTTTCTTCTCATGCAGGAGAGTTACCGAGTCCATACCTCCTGATACAATAATCAATGAATCTTTCATAACTAATTAAAATTTAAATATTTATCTTTTATAATCTTGCACGGGCGTACTTCATAAAGCGTACCCACTCGCCGAAATTATGTGCAGCAACCAACTTTGAGCGAAGTTTCTTGCCCTCAGGTGCTTTGGTTTTATCCATAGTTCCGTTCTTGGCATTGAACTTATATATAGAACCGCTCATATTGCCATAAAGCCAAGCTGTAGAATCCACAGAATCAAAGTGATAAGTATGCAATCCTCTGATATTTGTATATCCAAGGGCATGTATCTTGCAGCCATATTTATGTGCAGTCTTCACGAACCAAGGAAATAGCTTTTCATATTTATTGGTAGGTATCTCTTTAGTCACGATACCACCGATAGCCACATAAGGGTAATTCTTGCACATTTCAATAAAATACTCTTTTCCTCGTGACTTATGCCAAACGGGGATAGGCTTACGTCCACTTAATCTTTCGAGCTTTTCACGAAGTCTTTCAACCTCTTTGATACCAACAACGGAATCAATATCAAGCTCAAAGAAGTTCTTTACGTTCCACTTCTTTATGAATGCAGCATATCCTTCTACGTATTTATCGAAGTTAACTACACCTGCTCCCGACATAAATGTGAAAGCACCACTATCTAATAGGAAATTCTGAAAATTACCTATCAATCGAGGAAACTCTTTATTATTCTGTAGATAATAGTAAGTTTCCAATATATTTAATCCTTCCCAATCGGCATCCTTGCCGTTCTTTACTGGGTGTTCACCTGCTAAAAAAACTTCCATAGCCTTTTCATAAACATAGGGTCTGCTTAAAGTCCCTGCTATATATAATCCCATACTGACACTTTTCCAAAACTTACTAAGATTTCCAGTAAGCCCCCCGCAAGATAGACTTCCATTTCTCTATTATTTTATTTCCACACCTTCGTATTCGGAAACGGCAGACTTGATAATCTCCTTAATCTCATCTACCTTATCTTCCAACTCTTGTGGAATATGGACGGAGAGCTTAATATCTTTGGCTTTACTCTCGGTATTTTGAGCATCCTCGAATAGCTCATCAATATTGGTATCATCCTCATCGGTGTTGAGGAAAGAGCAATCAACGCCCCAATCCTGCAAATCATCGGTTTCCCACTCACCATTAGCAAGCTCGTCCCAATCCCAATTACCAGCTTGCACGTTATCCTTGATAGCATACTCTTTGATTTTCTGAATCGGGGTATCAGCCTTCAAGATGAAGCAAGGCAGCTTATCGAAGTTCGTATTTCCACTGATGCGTAACTCGTTAGCCACTCTGAGGCGCATATTACCGCAGATGGTGACGTATGTACCATCCTCCAAGGCGTAAACCATCAAAGGCTTGTACTCTAAGAGCTCTGGGCTATCGGCGAGTGACTTGACGAGCTTGTCGTGCTCGCTCTCCTTCAAGTAGCGAGGGTTCTTTGGAACGCCATCAATCTGCCCTTCGTTATATTCAAGCTTTGTAATGTCTATCATTTCACGGAACCCCAATTTTACAAGAAGCTCATCCTTTGCGATGGCTGGGTTCTGTGATATTTTCTTTAATCTTGCCATAACTTTACCATTTAATAATTATTATTGCAAAGTTACGGAGATTATTAATGTTTTAATAGCGAATAATAGCTTCTGTATAAACAAATTAATTTAAGCTAATAGCTTCTTGTGATTATTTTTAGACACTATGCTATTTATACATATAAGAAAAGCAGCTACCTATCACAGGCGGCTGCTTGTAGATAAAATAGTAAACTATTATTTTAGATAACCAAATCTTAACTAATACAATTATTATTACAACACATTTAAAACCTGATGCAAAGGTACAAAAGAAAGCGAGATACAGCAAATAAATGCCGTATCTCGCATAAACAACTCTACTTACTCTGTATTTGTTTAGAGTTTTCAGAACGAAAATCCTCTAACTGATGTGTAAAAGGTGTTATCTTATCAAGTTGTTTCTTAACGGAAAACTCTTCACCCAAGAATGCGATGCCTTCATGTATCTTTTGTAAGGCTGCGAGTTTTTTCTTTGTTGTTACAACGGGATTTATATAGATACAATTATTCTCTTGGGCGAACCGCCGACATGTATCGCCACCTCCGTATATAACAAAAAGTGGTTCTTTCCCGTTCGCCCAATCCTTTGCGATAGAATACTCGAAGGCAAGATTATTAAGCCTATCTGAATATCCACGAGTAGCAAAAGCACGCCACCCACGAGGTACGCCTATCATATTGAGCTGGTAGAATTTCTGCGCAACGTTAAGGTCTACGAACACACCAATACCTTTACCTTGCATACAACGGGCAATCCAACGTTTCTTGTAGATAGCCTGTAAGCCGAACGATACTGGCATTTCGTTATAGAGCGAAAAATTCGGTTCAACAATAACGGCAGGATGATGCTGCAATATCTTTTCAGGGTGCTCGTAGATAGCTGAGAAGCGGTAATCATCGGTATAGAAGTGTAAAGAGCCAGCTCCGTAAAGATTAAAGGTTCTTCTCTGCTCGCCAAAACAAAGGAAAGGAGTTTGACACTCCTTGGCTTGCATATCAATGTCGAGGGTCGGGATTTCTAAGTCATTGTCCGTTGGGAAAAGTTGGTCGGGAAGAATCATTTCGTAATCATTTCTTTTCATTTTCTTGCATTGTTTAATATGTTAATAATTTGATTGTATATAGTTACTGTATATTTATCTTTTGCTTGTATGTATTGTAGATATTTCCTTGCCTGATTGATAATATTTGCCCTTGTACGACAGAGTAAGCGAGCCGCACGGTCTGGATGAATACAATAATCCCTGCTGATAAGGCAATACAGACCTCTTAATGTGTTTAGTTTTACACTTTTAGAAGTCGAACATAATTGCATAAATGTTACATCGCCTCCTTTGCATACCGCTTTCATAATTTGGTCTAATATCTCGTATTGTTGGATTTGATTATATACCATATCTCTTTAAATTTTAAATTTGCGAAACTAATAGGTTTTATGTTGCAAAAGTAATAAAAACCTTTAATAAGACATTATTAACTATTAATAAATTAAAAATAATTAATAATAAACTTGCAGATTTCAACTTTTATTATTAATTTTGCGGTGTGTTTAAGATATGACACTAATGCTTAATGAGCTTATGGGGAGCTTATCAAGTATATGATTTTGGATTTACGTGAGGTTGTAAAACCTACTAAATACGGAGCAGCAGAGAATCCCCATTTCTTTGCTGCTCTTGATTTTTTAAAGCATCATGGAGATACGCAGAAAGATATTGAACGATATGTATTGCAATCCCGAACTAAGGAAAGCAATCGCATTCTCCCTTTTCATAAAGACAAGGGTCAAATCTTCTGCCGTGCAAAGATGGAGCATCAATAAGCTCCACGAAATCACGGGAGTAAGTGCCTGTGCTGTTCGCAAGCGCATTGATACCCTGAAAGCTTTGGGATTGATTGAGTTCACTGGCAAGAATAGTCGTTGTCTTGTCTTCAAGTCTTTAAAAAGTCATACCTCTCACAGGAATATTCTTATCCCTAACATCGATTTTATTTCTAATAATGATTCTAAAAAGAATGCTTATGCTCAAAAAGTAAAGTTCATAGAAGATACACTGTCTACTATGCTTATCATTGATGTACAGAATCGAAAGAACTACGCTAAGCAAATGATTCAGCAGTCTAAGTACCCTAAAGGCTTGAAAGAGTTAAAGGCGGCCAAGAAAGTTTGCAATCGTTTTGGCTATGGCGATAAGTTCAGAGAGAATGGTATATCATATAAGTATATAGCTAAGAAATTAAGCGTCAGCGTACAGAAAGCCTTTGATATAGTAAAATTTGCGGTTAAAAACGAGATTTTATGCAAATATAGAAACATAGAAAAGCGTTTTTTATCCTCTATTGACTATATAAAGGATATGATACTCAATAACTATACTTATACCAATGGAGGGGTTGTCTGTAGAGTGTATGCCAACACTTATGAGGTTAAGGCTGGCACGCCTTCGGCTCGCTTCGCTGGTATGGTATATAATTAGATTATAAAAAACTAAGATTTTTGTTTAACAATTAAAACATAGGAGATACAAAAATGTTATTTGAGAAAATTACTCGCAGATGTCTGCTTACCTTGGATGGGGGGGCAAAGATTCAAGCCGTCCTCACTATGCCGAAGCCGACAAAGCCCATCTTTCTAAAGGAAATGGAGCGTCTGTTTATTAAGAGTTTTAATGAATCGCAGCCAAATGCAATTCACAGGGTTATCAAGTGTCACATAATGAGAAATTAAAGTTATGGCTACAGCAAATTTTGAGATAGGAAACAAAGAATTTGAGATACGTTTCATACGTGAATCAGGTTATCCTCCAACTAAGAATGAACGTGGCTCATCGCTGGTTGAGTATGATGTAACGACATACAAAGATAATCAGCCAATGATGAAGAAATTCAATCAAAAGAAACGAGTTTATTTCGACATTGAAGGTAATGTTTACAAGAGTAAACAGAGTAACAATGTTTGGTTCAATTTTTATAAAGCAAATTAATGATTATGGAAGCAAAGATTAACAAAGCGGAAATTCTGAAAGATAAACCGCAAGGAACTAAGTTGCATGATTTGCTGTATAATGTCGATGTAGAGTTAGATACAATCAGCACTACAGATACAGAAACAGTAATTTGGTGTACAAATAAGACCGATAATAATACTACTTGCCATCGTGGTTATTCCGAATTTGGTACTGTAAGAGGATGTCCTGATGGTTTACAGATTCTTCTTCCTTCAAAAGAAATGCGTGACTGGCGCAAATTCGATTGGAAGAAAGGTGATGTCTTGGTTAGCAATGATAGTGATAGCCATATAATCTTTAAGGGTTTCTCAAAAGATGATTATACTATATTTGAAGGTAAACACTGGATTAGTGTAAGTAAAAAGAGACATATATCTTGTTTGAATATGCAGAATACACAAAACTATCATATTGAAGATAACAAAGAAGTTGCTCAAACCTACATCAATACCATCGAGGAAAAATTGGGTGGCAAACTCAATCGTGAAACTTTGGAGATTGAAAAACAGCCTGAGTTCAAGGATGGAGATATACTGTATATCACCGACAGAATTGTATCTTGTAATTTCATAATTATCTATAAGAATCAAGAAGGTGACCGCATTTATCATTATGCAACATTGCCTGAAGATAATCTTGTTATAATGACAAAAAGAGGGTTTTTATCTGATAATGGAGGTCTTTCTAAGCGTTATGCTACAGAAGAAGAGAAGCAGCAGCTCTTTGAAGCTTTAGCAAAGGAAAATAAAGCTTGGGATGCAGAGAAGAAAGCCATTGTTGATTTGAAGCCAAAGTGCGAGTTTAAGCCATTCGACAGATGTATTTGGAAGATACGGAATTGTGAAGGCAATGAGGTTTGGGAAGGAGACATTATCAAAAATCATGATTTTCCATTTGAAAAGAGAACGGTAACTTGGGCTAATTGTCTATCATGTTTTATCCCAACCGACGAAGATGGAGGACAAGATAGACTTTTTTCTTACTTGGTCTTGTTTAAAAAATGGACTGTCGTTGGCAACAAGTTTGATAGAAAGGAAGGTGAGAAATGAAGAAGTATGAGTATATGGTAACTTCAATAGTTATCAAAAAAGCTGATGAGATGACCAAGGTTCTATCTGATAAATTTAATCAATACGGCTATGATGGTTGGGAATTAGTACAATATAACCTAATACCACCATCTGCATTGATAACAGCATCTACGATACCTTGTTGCGGTTCAATCTATATACTTGCGACATTCAAGAAAAGGTTAGAGAAATAGCGTATGAAGAAGATAAGTTTTAATCTCAAATATCTTATAACCAAATACGATTGGTGCTTTTATTTCATTCCAAGTTTAATCGTATGGAAGCCTTATAGTGGTGTTTATGAAATTAATGTAGCCTTTCTGCTTTGGGAGTTTAATATTAAATATCAATTAAAAAGAAACAAGAAATGAAGAAGGAAATATTTGACTTTTCAGAGGCTCTTAGAAGAATGAAGGAGGGAAAGAAAGTGAGAAGGGTCATTTGGGAAGAATGTGGAGCTTATATCCATATTGTCTCTGAGACTATTGTGGCTGTATGCGATGGGCAATTCTTTCCTTGTGTTTTCAAAGATTCTGAGGATATTCTCGCAACAGACTGGGAGGAGGTGTAAAGATGGAGAAGAAAATATTGACCCTCAATGTCAGCAAGCAATGGTTCGACATGATTGTTGCTTGCGAAAAGACCGAGGAGTATCGGGAGATAAAACCTTATTGGATTAAACGTCTGACCACTAACTGCGAAGTAGCTTATGATGTGGCGGCAGAAACATATTGCGGAAAGGTGCTTTATCGCCCTTACACCCACGTCCTCTTTATCAACGGCTACCGCAAGGATAGCCCACGTATCGAGAAGGAGATTGTGAGTATCACCATCGGCAAGCCTAAGAAAGGCTTATGCCCCGACAAGTGGCTTGATACTGAGTTTTTCATAATTAAGTTTAAGTAGCGTATGACACTGAAAGAGATTTATGAACAGCATCATGGTAAGGTCGCTTGTTATAAAGGCGAAGAGATTGGTGCTTTTTTAGCAGGATATTGTGGTGATAAGTATCTAATTCTTGGTTTCAAGGATGAGACTGGGTGGATTCGTAAGTTTACACCCAATGTGGTTGTAGATAATGGGTATGTATCGTATAGAATTGCCTCAGTGGACTACGTTGCTTGGATAGATGGATAAACACCGAGTTTTTATCATTAAATTTAAGTGATATGAGAATAAAGAATTTACCAAAGAAGATTTACCTCAACATCTGTAGCAACGAAGATGAGGTAGATTACAATGGGCTGAACGGGGTAACGTTCAGCTCAGAAAAAATTGGTGTTACTGATTGTAACACAGAAAACGTTCCTTACGTGAATGCTGCATCATTATGGCACGACCTAAAGGAAGAGAAGCCACCATTAAAAAAGTGGGTGATGTTCCGATATAGTGGAGGTGGCGTAAATCACCCTACGGTTCTTTTCTTCGGAGCAATGAGTGATGATATATGGGTCGTCACAAGAGGGGAAGGAACACAGCGTATTGAAGTTCTTTACGATATCTACGATAAGATTGAGTGGTTTGACTTTGACGAACTGAAATAAGTTATGAAGAAGGAAGATAGAATCAAAGTTTGGGAGAAATACGACCATCATTGCGCATACTGCGGAAGAGAAATAAAACTCGAAGATATGCAAATCGACCATTTCATTCCTAAGAATCGTGGAAACTATTCACGTTGGAGTGATAATGAAGGTAAGTATATCGTTTCTCATGGAGAGGATAGTATGGAGAATTATATGCCTTCTTGCCGAGCTTGTAACTTTCGAAAGCGAGATATGAGTATAGGGCAATTTCGTGAAGCTATCAAGGAACAGGCGAAAGGTTTGCTTAAAGGTGCTGCAAAGTTTCAGGTAAGCATGAGTATCGCTTATGGTCTGCTCAACCCTGCTTTTGACAAGCCTATAGTATTCTATTTTGAGAAGTTTAAAAAGAATGATAAAAAGTACAACAAATGAAAGAATATAAATATACAAATAAAGAGGAAAAACCCATTCCAAAATATAAGAATGGTGATGTTGCTTGGTATATAGATAGATGGTTTGAACATCCGCAACGCTGTATTATAAAGGGATGCTGCAACGTATCCTGGTTCGAGGGAAACAAGTTTAACCCTTCTGGTTGGAGGATAAATTATAAATACAAACCCGACTATTGTGAACGAACTAAACAACATACAATTAGAGAAGAATCACTTTTTGATACCGAGCAAGAGGCTTTAATTGCATTGTTCGAGGAGTTTAAAGATAAAGTAAAAACAAAAATAGACTTCTTTAGCAAAGAGGCAAAAAGGTTAGGCATAAAACAGCAGTTGTTATTACAATAATAAGAAGGGTAGGGCAAAAGCTCTACCCTCTCTTATTATATAGAACATAATCAATAACCTTTCGATTGGCTTCATCAATCCGTTGTTGGTCTTTTCGCACATATATAGAGGTTATTCTATGGCTATTCTTATGCCCAAGGCAGTCTGCAATAATATCCATACTGATACCAATCTCATAAGCAATAGTAGCAAAGGTATGTCTTGCCCAATAAGTAGTTACTTCGGGTATTCCTATACTTTTGCAGATTTTGCTAAGACATCTATTGTTGGCTTGGTCAAAGCTTAGATACGATGCTTTTCTATCGAATTGCTTTATCAGATGCTCTTTTCCTCTATATCGTTCAATAATCTCCATAGCCTCAGGTTCTACCTTTATATTATATAGCGTTCCCGTTTTTGAGCGGCGATAGGAGATTCTGCCGTTTTCTATTTTTTCTAATTTCGATAGGTCTTTAACATTGATACCCATTAGATAGAAGATAAGAAAGAACATATCACGATGTTTAGAGCGGATAGGTGATAACTTTGCTTCATGCAATTTTCTTAACTGCTCAACAGTTAATGAGCGTTTCCTTGTTTCTTCTGATTTAATACTATACATATTAAAAACATATTCTTTAAGGACACCTTTTTTGCGAGCATAGTTTAAGATGGTTCGGATAATCCTTAATCTCATAGCAATGGTGTTTTTGCAATTTTTTATCTTTAGAAAATCAACGAAATCATCCAACCAGTCTATATCTATATCTTCAACCCTTAATGTATCATAATCACAGAAATCTTTTATTCTGTTTTCTGCTGCGATATATATGCGTTTAGTTCCCTCACTTTCTTTCTTGGATAGAAATTCTGCCATCTGTGTTTTGAAAAGATGATTCTCGTAATCGGTTTTATCTTCTTCGTTAGACAGATAAAGTGATAGCTTCTTATTAGAGAAGTAGCGCAGTTTTCCTTCTTCTTGTAACTGCACTATCTTATCATTGAGAAGGGAAATCCTTTTCATAAGCTTCATATTGATAACTCTCTGTTCGGGTATTCCTTTCACCTTCTCATTCTTTGCATCCCATTCATCTTCTTTCAGCTCATAGCCTGTGGGAATATAAATGGCACTATCTTTCCTTGCCACTTTGAACTTCAAAGGGAATCTGCCGCTATTCAATCGACGCCTTTTATCCAACTTAATTGAAATCTTAATCATAAGTATGTATCTCCTTTATTTGCACGAAATTTGCACGTTTTATTGCAAACAATAGCAAAGCATGCAATATTTTGATAATCATTCATAATGCAAAGATAACTATTTTTTTGCGGATTAATGCCTATTTAATAGTTTTTTTGCATATTCACCATAAATGTTTCAATATTTTTCTATATGCAAGTTTTTCACCCTACATTTTTGGGATGTTGGGGAGTTTTTGGGAATGTTGAAGATTTTTTTGGGAATGTTGGGGAGTTTTTTTGACCTGTATGGTAGGGGGTGCTGTTTAATTTCATATCCACAAAGGCATTTGTCTTAACTCCTTTAACTCCTTTAACTCCTTTAACTCCCTTAACTCCTCTAACTCCTTTAACTCCTCCAAAAACTCTCCCTTATTTCCTCTTCTTTTGCGTGTTAGGCAGGAATCCGGCAATGATGCCGAGCAGAGGCAGGAAGGCGCTTACCTGGAAGATGAACTCGATGCTGGTCTTGTCTGCTAACCATCCGAAGAAGGCGGAGCCCAAACCTCCTAAACCAAACATCAGTCCGAAGAAGATGCCGGCAATGAGACCCACCTTGTCGGGCATCAGGTCAGTGGCGTACACCACGATAGACGAGAAAGCCGAGGCAATGATCAATCCCGAAAGGAAGGTGCAGACGAGAGTCCAGAACAGGTTGGCGAAGGGCATGATGAGGGCGAAGGGCGCTGCGCCGAGGATAGAGAACCAGATGACGTACTTGCGCCCAAACTTATCACCCAACATACCTCCAGCCACAGTACCAATGGCAAAGGCGGCAAGAAAGACGAACAGACACAACTGAGAAACCTGTACCGAGATGCCAAACTTGTCGATCAGGAAGAAGGTGAAGTAGCTCGTGATGCAGGAGGTATAGAAATACTTCGAGAAGATGAGCAGCACGAGGATGAGCAGTGCCCCATATTTTGCCCGCTTCGAGATGTCGTTGTTCAGGGTGACGTTTTTCTGCGGATGCGTCACCACATACGCCAACCGGGCCTTGTACCATGCCCCTAATCTGATCATGATAAGGGAGGCGAGCAAGGCGGCAAGGGCAAACCACGAGATGGCGTGCTGTCCGAAAGGCAGGATGATGAGGGCTGCAAGGAGAGGACCTATCGCCGAGCCACCGTTGCCGCCTACCTGAAAAATGGACTGTGCCAGACTCTTCCTGCCTCCCGATGCCAACTGGGCTACTCGTGATGCAGTGGGGTGGAACACGGATGAGCCTAAACCCACGATGCTCACAGAGAGGAGAATCAGCAGATAATTTTCTGAGAAGGCCAGCATCAGCAGACCGATGAGTGTGAAACACATACCCACGGAGAGGGCATAGGGACGTGGATGCTTGTCGGCATACAGTCCGGTAAAGGGTTGCAGAATCGATGACGCCATCTGAAACATCAGGGTGATGATTCCGATTTGTGCGAACGAGAAGTCGAACTTATCCTTGATGATGGGGTAGATGGAGGGGATGATCGACTGAATCATATCATTCAGAAAGTGGGAAATGCCACAAATGATAAGTATCGAATATACCGTCCCCTCCATCTTCGTGGGGTTTCCTTTTATTTTACTACCTATTGATTTTATATTCATTTCTATATTGGTTTTGAGAACCATTTGACCGCTTTACTTCCAGAACAGTTGGTCGATAAACTCATATCGCTTCTCCATCTGGGCATCGGTCTTTACCACCGTGTTCTCGTCGATCTGCAGCACAGGAGCGATGGCTTTACCGTTGGTGGAAGGCCATTCAGGCAGACCCAGTCCGTTGGGGTTGCCAGTCTTCACAAAGTTGATGTAGTACTGGCTGAAGATGTCGCTTATCATGTAGTCGGCAGGTTGCCAGTTGTAAATACGGTTGGTAGGCAGAGTGCCCATGGCATACTCGATATCGGCAGAGTGTACGGCACCCTTGTCCTGTGGGGCAGGAGCCTCACCCTCCTTGGCGTCTATCACACCACCAGCCAGGGCAGCCACCTTTCCCTTGATGGCCATGGCAGGACGGGGATGACAATAGCGATAACGGTAAACGGGTTGTCCGCTTGTCAGCTTGTGCATGTTGCCCCACTTCCATGTGGAATAGTCGAGGAAGATGTCAGAAGCCAAGTTCACACCCGGTTGCTCCAGCACATCCTTGTCGGTAGTGATGCCGTAAAGACGGAACAACTCATCTATGTTCTCTTCGCCGAAAGTAGCTTTGACACCAGCCTTCAGGTTCTCCACCGTAGGCTGTTTGCCCATCAGTACAGCCAATGGTGTCATCTCCTGGTTGTTGCCGCCCACGAGCAGAGGCACCTTGGTCTGGTTGCCTTTGGCGAAAGTCTCTTCTGGTTGCTCTACGAAGAAATATCCGTCGATGTTGTACGCGGGGAGCGACTTGACGGAAGCCAACTTCAGCAGCTCTTCAGCAGGAAGGTTGCGAAGCATGTTGATGTCAGCCTTAGGGGCTTTCTTCTTGCTTGCCTTTCCCTTTGTCTTATCGTTTTTACCGACCATCTGTGCAGCTATTTTCTGTGCCATTTCCACACCCTTCTGCTCAGCTTCCTTCAGGGTAAGCACCTTTTTGAATCCCATGACCGAGCCGCTGGAACCCATGGCCTGTGCAAAGAGACCCTGGCAGAGAGGCGAAGCCATCAAGGCACTTACCGACATCGAACCGGCCGATTCGCCAACGATTGTGATGCGGTTGGGGTCGCCTCCGAAGGCCTCGATATTGTCTTTCACCCATTTTATGGCAGCCACCTGGTCCATGAAACCATAGTTGCCCGATCCTTTATAGGTGGTCTCCTTGGAGAGTTGTGGATGCGCGAAGAAACCGAAGATACCCTCACGATAGTTGGCGGTGATAGAGATGATGCCCTTTCTCGCCATCGCGTCGCCAGCATATCGAGCCTCGCTTCCGCTTCCAGCCATCAGTCCTCCGCCATTGAAATAGATCAATACTGGCAGATGCTCTTTCATCGTCTTGGCAGGAGTCCATATATTAAGGTATAGACAGTCTTCGCTGTTCACCTTGGTTCCGAAGTTCATATCGCCGAAGAGTGGTTCCTGCATCGGATTAGGTCCATACTCTTTAGCCTCGCGCACACCGTCCCAGTGCTTTGCTGGCTGCGGAGCCTTCCATCTGAGGTTGCCCACAGGAGGGGCTGCAAACGGAACACCTTTAAACACCTTGATGCCCGAGAGGTCTTTTCCTTCGAGGATACCCTCGGCCGTCTTTACCTGGGTTTGCGCCATCGTTCCCATCATGGGGAGCAGAAAAGCGAGAGATAAAAATAGTTTCTTCATATAGTTGTTTGTTTTGAAAATCATTTCACAGCCTCTACCTCGTAGCCAGCCAGCTTGAGGAGGTTGAGCACACCCTTTTCGCCTGGCAGATGACCGGCACCTACGGCAAAGAAGGTTGGTTTGTCGCTCATGATGGCAGGCATTTTTGCCACCCAGTCAGCATTGCGGTTGTCGAACATGATGGCATACTCCTCTTTCGTGTCGTCGCAGCTGTCGTTGCGCTTCTCGCTGATCACCTCTTCTATCTGCTTCATGTTCTGAGCGAAGTAGGCGTCGCTGAGGCGTTGCGTTACCATGTTGTAATATTCCGTGTTGTCGACGAGGCACATCAGGAGTTGCTTCTGGCGCTCGAGGGGAATACTCTTGAAGAGCACCTCTATCTGCTTGTCAACCGTTTCAAGACCGATGACAGGCTCGTGGTTGCGCTTGGCAAACTTCTGGAAGTAGTCGTCGAACGACTGTGTAGGGTCAAAGCCACGGGCATGCTTGAGCGACATGAGCAGGGTGAGCTGTGTGTTGAGAGCCTGCGGTGTGATGTTGCCAAACTTAGCCTCCACGATAGGGTTGCTCATATCGGCACTTGTCAGGTCCTTGAGCAACTTGTTGAGTCGTGTGTACTCTTCTTCGGTAAGCATGCTCTTGAGTTTCTTGCCGTAAGGGAGCAGCATGGCAGCTGCCATTTTCTGTACACTCTCTGGTTTCTTCATATCTTCCATGTCGAGCTCTCCGCATACCTGTTCGGTATTGGTGAGAGCGTCAGGGATACCCTCTATGGCATTGACGAAACTGACGGGTGCCAGATGATAAGTTCCTACGATGTAGGATGGTGACTTAAGGTCTTTGCCCGAAATCTTATACAAGAGTTGGGCGTTGGCGCTTGTAAACATTGATACAAGAGCCAGTGAGATAATCATTAACTTTTTCATTTTCTCTGATTTTTTATTCTTATACTTTTATTCTTCCATCAACTTACGATAGCGACCCTTCTTGATCTCAGTATCGCCAAGACGGCGGGCCTTGTTGATCTCGTACTCCGAGTAGCTTCCCTCGAAGAAGAAGACCTCACCATTACCCTCGAAGGCAAGGATGTGAGTACAGATACGGTCGAGGAACCAACGGTCGTGACTGATGACAACCGCACATCCCGCAAAGGCCTCCAGACCTTCCTCCAAGGCGCGCAGCGTATTCACGTCGATATCGTTGGTAGGCTCATCGAGCAGAAGCACGTTGCCTTCCTGCTTCAGCGCCAAGGCCAACTGCAGGCGGTTGCGCTCACCACCCGAAAGCACACTGCAGAGCTTGCTCTGATCGGTACCCGAGAAGTTGAATCGCGAGATATAGGCTCGTGCGTTCACGTCACGTCCGCCAAGACGCAAGGTCTCGTTGCCCTGCGAGATGACTTCGTAAACCGTCTTCTGAGGATCGATGTCCTTGTGCTGCTGGTCCACATAGGCAAGCTTCACGGTCTCACCCACCTCGAAGTTGCCGCCGTCGGCCTGCTCCAGTCCCATGATGAGGCGGAAGAGGGTAGTCTTTCCGGCTCCGTTAGGACCGATGACACCCACGATGCCGTTAGGAGGAAGCATGAAGTTGAGGTCATTGAAGAGCACCTTCTCTCCGAAAGCCTTCTTTACGTGCTGAGCCTCGATCACCTTGTTGCCTAAGCGAGGACCGTTGGGGATGAAGATCTCCAGTTTCTCCTCGCGCTCCTTCTGCTCCTGGTTGAGCATCTGCTCGTAGGAGTTCAGACGGGCCTTACCCTTAGCCTGTCGGGCCTTAGGTGCCATGCGTACCCATTCCAACTCGCGCTCCAACGTCTTGCGGCGCTTAGAGGCAGTCTTCTCTTCCTGTATCATTCGCTTGGTCTTTTGGTCGAGCCATGACGAGTAGTTGCCCTTCCATGGAATTCCCTCGCCACGGTCGAGTTCCAATATCCACTCGCTCACATCGTCGAGGAAGTATCGGTCGTGAGTGACGGCGATGACTGTTCCCTCATATTGCTGCAGGTGCTGCTCCAACCAGTCGATACTCTCAGCATCCAAGTGGTTGGTAGGCTCATCGAGCAGGAGGACATCAGGCTTCTGCAGCAGCAGACGGCAGAGAGCCACACGACGGCGCTCACCACCCGAGAGGTTGGTTACGGGCCAGTCGCCGGGAGGACAGTGCAGTGCATCCATCGCACGCTCCAGCTTAGAGTCGATGTTCCAGGCGTCGGTAGCATCAATGATGTCCTGCACCTCGGCCTGTCGCTGCATCAGCTTGTCCATCTTGTCGGGATCGCCATAGTATTCCTCGAGTCCGAATTTATTGTTAATGTCCTCGTATTCAGCGAGTGCATCGTATATTTTCTGCACACCCTCCATCACGTTCTCCTTCACGGTCTTGTTCTCGTCGAGCGGAGGATCCTGAGGCAAGTAGCCCACAGAGTAGCCTGGGCTCCAAACCACCTCACCCTGGGTAGGTTGCTCAAGTCCTGCGATGATTTTCATCAACGTAGATTTACCGGCACCATTCAAACCGATGATACCGATCTTTGCTCCGTAGAAGAACGATAGGTAGATGTTCTTCAGAATTTGTTTCTGATTTTGTGGGATAATCTTGGATACTCCCACCATAGAGAAAATAATCTTCTTGTCGTCAACTGTTGCCATGTTTATTATATAATGTATTCAAGTTTCGCAAGTAAGCCCCACACGCCCTGAAAGGGCAGAAGCTCCTAGC